>Ga0209591_10000282_pt1 | contig 67755 bp, 56 predicted proteins | sample MAT01_FD_187207 | JGI IMG/M metagenome (GOLD analysis project Ga0209591, IMG submission 187207) | Freshwater microbial communities from Lake Fryxell liftoff mats and glacier meltwater in Antarctica - MAT-01 (SPAdes) (version 2) | ecosystem: Environmental > Aquatic > Freshwater > Ice > Liftoff...
AGTATCCGCGATGTTCCACGGAGCGGAACTCGCATACATAAAGCGCATTGTTAAACACCTTGATGCACGACTAACATCAATATCAGATCAATTGAAAAACGAGTTGCCACTTACGGATTTCGACAGTATTGAAGATCTCGTGCGATCTGTTCTTCCAATTGATGACAGTGCATTGCAATGGTCTGAGACGATGTCTGGAATTACAGCCGATCCATCAATTGCTTTGAATTCGGTTTTCAATAGTATGGTGGAACGTTATGCGCATTCAAACAATGCTAAATCGGCTCGTGAACAAGAAACCGCGAAAGCATTTAAATCATACCTAAAAGACCACGCTGCCGCCCTTACCCATAAGGTGATTGAAAGCCCGAACTATCAACATGAGTTTGTACAGGTGTGGAAGAATTCGATCTATCACTGTTACGAACCTGTTTCATTCGACCTGGAATCCGAAAGCGCGATCACAGAGAAAGCTAGCCGGTGGCTTGGTAGGGGGCATTCATTGATTGGGAATGAAGAGCAGTACAAAATCTATTTTCTTGTAGTACAACCTGCAGATGAAGAAAAGATGACTGCCTTTGAGAATGCCTGCAATCTCCTACAAATGTATCCAACAGAGCACGCTGTTATCAAAGAGGATGAACTAGAATCATTTGCTAAAGTTGTTCTGCAAGAGATGATTAACCACGATGCAGAGGCAGGCCGTTGATGTATTTGCAATGGGCGCCTTGATCTGAAATCTCTCTAATCAATTGGGATAAATGAAAAGCAGCAACTATCGACACTGCACTTTTGAGGATGCCACCCACATCCTTGCCACACGCTGCTGCTGAAGCTGCTGAGTGGGGAGTTGATGGTGGCTGGGCTGGACTGGCAATGTGATGTATGTAGTCACACTCTACCGGTAGAACACAACTCTTCTTCAATGAACAACAACGCAGAATATCCCAATCAGTTAATCGTAAAACACGGCGGCCATCGCAAGCTCAAAAGTTTCCAGCTCGCACGCAGTATAACGGTGCACAAATTCAATCCGTAGCATTCACATCTGCCGTAACATCTTATGTGAGAGAATGAGCTCATCCGGGTGCCCCTTCCATGCTATATCGGTTACGATAAATGAAGCATGAACTTCTTCTTCAAGTTCCGGTGAGATAGTAGGGGGCTTCTTAGCCCCAAAGAGAACTGTGCCTGGATTCTCATGGTATTGCGAGAAGTGATCAATAATTTCTTCGATATCCTCTGTAACGGTCATTAACCGAAAGGACATAATAAGGAGATCTAAACGAGAGGTATATCCATGCGTGCGGTACTCTTGCACAACGTCACACAATAGCGCAATTCCTTCCACCTCTGCACCATAATCGCCCTCTCCAACATACAGCGATCGAATCAGCGCATACGTTTGGCCCGACGGATAATCATCACTACGATTCACGTCGAACAATGTAGCTGTCTTTATTGCTGCGGTGCTAATGTACATGGCAGCTTTCGGCGAGAACGTCATTGTACGAATCATCGTTGGTACGAAATGATTGTCCAGTTCTAGACGGATGTTCAATAATCTGCCGAATTGCAAGTGCACATGCTAACGATAGTGGAGCGTCTTTTGTTGAGAGTGCCAGACCTAGTAGACTGCGGATATTATATGGATATGCACGTAGTGCGTTAGTAGCTGCCTCGCGCATCATTGATTCCGTTGAGGCACTCTGTATTGCCTCAACAAACATTGTTATTGCGGCACTATTCTCAAACATTCTTTCCGGGGAGATACTATCAAGCGAAAATCCGCAAGCAACCAATGCCTCAAGGTAGAATGTATATGCCGCAGACCAATCCTTAGAATCAAAGTGAGTTAAGGCATCGACTAGTGAATCGTGATTGTTCATAGCTGGCAGGATATAAGAAAGTGGCAACGTATAGCTGGATGTAGTGCCCTAAGGATGTACTTTTGGTGACGGACAATAGACGGCAATAAGCCCCTTACATCTCATCTTCTAATCCCATGACCAAATCCTACACGATAAAAATATTCCTTCCAAGCGGCGATCCCGCAGGCATTCGCACCATCGAGAAGTCCAATTGGAGTGGGATTGGTCTTGTGTTTCCGCGTGTGTTGTGGTCGGACGCGCGGGCGCGTAGGGAGCTCGCTCGTACGGGTGTGTATGTGCTTGTGGGTCCGCCTGAGGAGAGCGGACTTCAAAATATCTACATCGGTGAGGGAGATCCAATTAAGGGGCGCCTTGATAGCCATGCAAAAGTGAAGGAGTTTTGGATTCATTGTATTGCGTTTACAAGCAAGGATGAGAATCTCAATAAAGCTCATGTGCAATACATTGAGTCGCGGCTGTGCGCGCTGGCATCGCAATACAAACGTTGTGTGCTCGACAACGGCAACACTCCACAACTACCATCAATGTCTGAGTCCGATGCAGCCGATGCCGAAGGGTTCCTCTCGGAAATGTTGTTGTGCTTTCCAGTGCTCGGCATCAATATGTTTACGCCGTCCGATAGTGCTTCTACACATGCACACGCTACGGAGTACAGGCTTGCGGGTAAGGGCATCGAAGCACATGGCACAGAAACGCCACAAGGTTTTGTTGTGTATGCAAGGAGCAATGCTTCTGCGTTCGAAGTACCATCATGCCAATCATACGTTCGAGAAATACGAGAAGCACTGCGCAGCAACGGAGTCCTCATAGAAACGAATGGCTCGCTAACGTTTTCACAGGACTATGTGTTTGCCTCGCCGTCGACGGCCGCAAGTGTTGTATTGGGCAGATCCGCAAATGGTAGGGTGGAATGGAAGACGGCGAAAGGGAAGTCGTTGAAAGAGGTCCAAGAGGGAATGTCAGCATAACACCGCTGACCGAAGCAACAATTGGATGACATAGCAAGAAAAATGGCGTAATCTTGTCACGTCGTTGAAACATGTAACGTAAATGCTCATTTCTATGAACAAGAGAAAAGTCACTCCCGGCAGTCGATCCCAAAAGAAGACCGAAGCCTCGTTGGTCTGCTCTACTGCGGCGCAATACCTGACCTTTTTGTCGGCCAGTGGTGCCGGCGGCGTGGAAACCCACACCATCAACTACCACCTCAAGAAGGTTTTCGAGGATAATGAATTGCAGGAAGATTCAGTTTTTCGAAATATTCGAATAACTGCCACCGACCGGGAAATTCTGCAAGACGCTGGGAAAGTAACCGCCGAAATCGCTCAAGCTCACGCTGAGAACGAGTTCGAAAAATACCACATCGTGCAAGACCAGTTGTTCGAGTCGGACTTCGACAAGATGATCAAGGAATTGCCAGAGAAGAGTAACCATCTACCATGATGAACGAATCGCACGTCGAAGAAGCAACGCTGTCGTGGTTTGCAGACCTCGGCTACACGATCGGAAATGGTCTGCACATTGCCCCGTTGGAGCCAGCCAGTGAACGCGCAACGTTTGCGGATGTAGTGCTTGTTGGCCGTCTGCGTGATGCAATCCGCCGATTGAATCCGGACGTTCCGCATGATGCCTGCGAAGATGCCGTTCGTTCGGTGTTGCGTATCGGCACTCCATCGCTGGTGCAGAGCAACCGCTTGTTTCACACGATGCTGAGAGATGGTGTGAGCGTTGCGTATGCACGACCCGATGGATCTATCAAGGGCAACATGGTGCGCCTTCTCGACTTCACGCGTGCAGATGCAAATGATTGGTTTGCTGTGAATCAGTTGACGGTGGTAGAGGGACAGAACAATCGCCGACCCGACGTGGTGGTCTTCGTAAATGGTTTGCCCCTTGCCACCCTCGAACTTAAAAATGCAGTAAACGAAGACACAAATATTTGGAGTGCCTACGCACAACTCCAAACGTACAAGGCAGAGATACCGAGTTTGTTGCAATACAATGCCGTGCTTGTGGTGAGCGATGGACTTGTAGCACGCATTGGCTCCATCACGGCAAATCAAGAGTGGTTCAAGGTGTGGCGCACAACAGATGGTGAGCGCGAAGCTCCCACATCGGCGCTTGAATTGGAAACGCTCTTGCATGGTGTGTTTGAACAGCATCGCTTCCTTCAACTCATCCAGCACTTCATAGTCTTTGAAGAAGACGCGGATTCAGGTGCGGTGCACAAAATCATCGCGGGCTATCATCAGTTTCATGCAGTGAATGCTGCGGTAGAGGAAACAGTGCGCGCTAGTGGCATGATTGGTGTTGGCGGTGCAATGCGCGAGAACATGGGGCACTATTGGGCTGGAAGGATGCATGGCGGCAAGCCCGGAGATAGACGCGCCGGTGTTGTATGGCACACACAAGGAAGCGGTAAAAGCTTCACGATGTTGTTCTATGCTGCGCGCGTTATCCGCGAACAAGCGATGCAGAATCCAACGTTGGTAGTGATCACAGATCGCAACGATCTAGATGATCAACTCTTTGGTCAGTTCCAACGCTGTTACCACATCCTTGGTCAAATGCCCGTACAAGCCGATAGCAGAGAGCATCTTATTGAACTGCTCACACGAGTAAGTGGCGGTGTGATCTTCGCAACGATTCAAAAGTTCATGCCCGAAGGTGGCGGTCAAATGCCATCGCTGAGTACACGCGCGAATATCGTGGTGATAGCAGACGAGGCACACCGCTCTCAGTACGGGTTTGGTGGCAGAGTGAACGTCGCCAGCGGTCAGATGTCGTACGGATATGCGAGCAACTTGCGAGACGCCCTGCCCAACGCCTCGTACATTGGTTTTACGGGTACACCTATCGAGCTGACGGATGCAAACACGCGCACGGTGTTTGGCGACTACATTTCTATTTACGATATACAGCGCGCCGTTGCAGATGAAGCAACAAAGCCCATCTACTATGAAAGTCGCGTTGCCAAGCTCGCATTGAACGCATCAGAACTTCCAACCGTAGATCCAGAGTTTGACGAGATCACAGAGGGAGAAGAGCAAACGCAGAAGGAGAAACTGAAAAGCAAGTGGGCTGCACTCGAAGCAATGGTCGGCAATCCGAACAGAATTGCAAAGATCGCCGCCGACATTGTTGCACACTATGAAAAGCGTACTGAGAGTTTACTTGGGAAGGCCATGATTGTATGCATGAGCAGGCGGATCTGTGTTGAACTCTTCAATGCTCTTGTCAAGCTTCGACCCGAATGGGAGAGTGAAACACTCAAAGTGGTGATGACTGGTAGTGCGGAAGACGGTCCAGAGTGGCAACGACACATTGGCAACAAAGAGAAACGTCGAAAGCTTGCAGCTCGCTTTAAGGACAGCGAAGATGCGTTCAGGATGGTGATCGTGCGAGACATGTGGCTAACTGGCTTTGATGCCCCTTGCCTGCATACCATATACGTAGACAAGCCCATGCAAGGGCACGGTCTCATGCAGGCCATTGCTCGCGTGAACCGTGTGTTCAAGAATAAGCCAGGCGGACTGATCGTGGATTACCTCGGACTTGCTTCGCAACTCAAGAATGCACTGTCTACCTACACGCAAAGTGGCGGGCAAGGAAATCCTACGATAGATACCAAGCAGGCCGTTGAAGTGATGATTGAGAAACATGGCGTTGCATGTGATGTGATGTATGGATTTGATTGGAGCAAGTGGACTACTGGCACCGATGCGCAGCGACTTCAACTGCTTCCTGCAGGTCAGGAACACATCCTTCAACAGGATGACGGGAAGAAACGCTGGGTGCAAATAGTGACTGAACTTTCGCAGGCGTTTGCGCTGTGTGCCGCAACGGACGAGGCCACAGAAATTCGCGACGACGTGAGTTATTTCCAGGCACTTCAAGCAGCCATCAACAAGAAGATCGGCTCCAACAGTAAAACGCCTGAGCAATTAGATGCCGCAATTCGGCAGCTCGTGTCAAGAGCGATCACCATGGATGGAGAGATCATCGATGTGTTTACGGCGGCAGGGTTGAAGTCGCCAGATGTGAGCATTCTCGATGAGAGGTTCCTTGCCGAAATCCGTGGCCTTAAGCACAAGAACGTTGCTGCAGAGCTCTTGCGAAAACTTCTCGAAAATGAATTGAAAGTGCGCTCCAAAAAGAACCTCGTTCAAAGTCAGTCATTCTCCGACAAGCTCATCACAACGCTCAACGCTTATCACAACCGTGCAATCTCTACTGCAGAAGTGATCGAAGAACTCATCAGGCTGGCGGATGAAATGAAGGCTGCCTCTAAGCGAGGCGAGCGACTCGGATTGACGGATGATGAAGTAGCCTTCTACGACGCATTATCTGTGAACGCGTCCGCCGTGCAAGTGATGGGCGACGACAAACTCAAAGTGATCGCCGCCGAACTCATCACACAAGTACGCAAGAGCGTCACCATCGACTGGACCCTTCGCGAAAGTGCCCGCGCAAAAATTCGCGTCTTGGTAAAGCGCATCCTCAACAAATGGGGCTATCCACCAGACCTCCAAGACGAAGCCGTCAAGACCGTGCTCATGCAGGCAGAGTTGTTGTGTGCGGATTGGATATGAGTGGGGGGGGTACGGAGAGATGCAGAGATAGGGCCGTGCCAACGCGTTAGGTGCGGCTCTACAACCAAGAGCGCATTCACAGTGGCGTGGAGTATATCTTACCCCCCCGAGTATTTACGAAGGGTTAGCGTAACATTTCCTCCAGACCCAACCACCGCTACACAATTCACTAACTTTTCAATACAAACTGACAATCACGAGTTCGACTACGAACAAACGGGGTCTAGAATCGAACACCACTCATACATCTAATCGGTTCCGTAGGCGAAGCGTATGATTTAGGTGACGATTACATTACGCCAGAGGCAACTCATACGATCAAGCTATTCGGTAATCCTGTTCGCGAGTTCTGGAGTTCGAACCATCTTCCACCACCAATGTTCTTTGATAAGGGTTCGATTACACGAGGTGATAGTTTAATCCGTATGGGGTTTACGACGGTCCACCTGAGATGGCTCCATCAGAATACAGTTTGGATTGATACACATTTCCACTTTGTTGCGCCTATTGATGGTTGTAGCACCCTTCGTCACTATTGGGTGTGCAAGCCTGTGCTTGGAGGTGCCTGAGGACATAGCAACCATCCAGGCGGTAGTGTATGTAGACAGTGATGGGGAGCTGGTAAGAACTGGGGACGTAAGCGCCGCAGACACCGTGACGTTCAGTAGACCAGGAGACTCCCGCATAGTCCAAGCGAAGAAGCATTTCAGATTTGTTGTAGCGCCAGTTAACATGGCTGAGAATACTATAACGGTGCGCAAACTGGAAGCTGGAAATTCATTCATCGTTACTCTTGAGGCATCGTGCCGTCCGGTAGTTGAACTTTCGAAAAAGTGTGCAAGGATTAATTGGTATGATCCAGCACACGTTCCGGAAATTGTGATAAAAGCAGATAGTGTTGATCGTTTACGAAATCAGATTATCCTCACTCCCTTGGTCTACACGAGCTCGATGAGAACAGGAGACAGGCTGGAGTCATTTGTCATTGTCGGTTATGAAGTTCGCCTTGGGGATCGTGACGAATGCCCTTCTCCAGCATTCGATCGCTGGCAAAAAGCGACGAAAAAGAGAGGAGCAGTAGCAAACACGATCTCGCTCGGATCTAAGAAAGAGCCAAGAAAAATCATCCTACCTAACTCGGCGGGTAAAATAGATTGAGCGAGATCACTGGCGCTCCAGTCGGCTAATGCGTTGCATTGAATTGCCACTACGGCCCATCTCCTACAATGCTTGCCATGCAGTGTAGGTTTATCCCCCGCCCCCTCCCACCTTACCACCTACAACATCGCCGCAAGGGTTGCTCCATGGCTATTTATCATCGAAGTGATGTTGTTGTTACGCTGGTGCAGGAGGTGTCGAAGCCGCCATGTGAGACGGCGCTGCCGAGGGTTGATGGAACGCCGTGGTTGTGCAAGGTGAATGCCGTGCAACGTGGCTTCTCGTGCTATATCTATGGAGGTTGTGCATAGCAGCGGTGCTGAACGGCACATTGCTGTCACGTTCCGTTGTCAGCAGCACACATAGTGTGAAACCGCATTGATGAGGATATGGGAAGCATATAGCATGACATCGCATGATGCATATATTATGCATATGAGAACAACACGTAAGCTCAACGATGAGCTGATGGAATAGGCTCAGAGACTGACTGGCATTACTGTAAAAACACAGGTTGTCCGTAAGGCCTTAACATGCCTCATCCAGCGCGAAAGAGCACGCAGGCTAGCTCTGCTCAAGGGTTCTGAGCCAGACCCTAGCAGAAGCCCCTCGCCGAAGGCACCAAAAATCCTGGTTGACACAAGTGTGTGGATCGATCACCTCCGCCTAGGTAGGGGAACAATTGGGGCGCTTCTGCTGGCCAAGGGCAAAAAACTCGCGAAGGTCGCAGATGAAATGACGCAATGGCGCCTTCATCAGACGCACGTCGTGGTGCAGCTACCGGCGCCATGTTGCTAGGATGAATCCCGGCAACGGCACAGGTAGGCGTCGTAACTCCGATACTCCGTAACTTTGTACCTTCATCAAAACTTGGCCTCGTAGCTCAGATGGATAGAGCGACGCTTTCCTAAAGCGTGGGCCGGAGGTTCGAACCCTCTCGAGGCCACAAGTACCCGCATTTGGCGTGCAACGCGTATGCCAGCACGAGAGCCAATGGCGGTTATGGATGGATCCCTTCGCTACGCTTTGGGGATGACGACCGTCATCTCGTACCTGACCTAATTCACCAAATCATTGCCCAGCAAAAGGCTTCTGCTGCCAAGAGGGGAAAGGGGTTGTTGGTGGATGACGTATGCGGCAATGAGTGCTTTAACCTCGGGAACGCCTACGTTACGCTCGGCTCCCATTACTACAACGCGTTCTAATATCTGCTCTATATCATCTGTATCCAAAAAGCCGAGCTGGTTGTAAGTCATGAGCATGCCCCATGCATCGGTATCAAGCACCTCGCGCTCGATGCCGTGGAGGATGCGGAAGGTGTTGTGGCCCGGACCTTCTATCTCGTCACGATCTTGCTGGCGCTCCATAATCCACGACAATGCAGCGGCAATCTCGGATTCTGTGTACCCGCGCTCATGGAGACGTGTGGTGTCTATTGCCGTTAGAGGAGCCCCTTGCCGGCGCTCACTAATCATAAAGGCGATGATGTCCATTACTCGTTCAACAGCGTAATGATTGTTCATAGGCTTTCAGAGTTTACGATGTATTTGTTTTCTTTGATGGCCATTGCTTCACGGTCTGCTTTTTCTGAATCGTCGTATCCAAGTAGATGAAGTGCGCCGTGCACGGCAAGTCTGCTGAGTTCGTTGACGACGGTGACGCGATATTCTTTTGCCTGACGCCGCGCTGTCTCTAATGAAACGTAGATCTCGCCATATAATGGCTGGTCCTCTAAAGGAAAGGTGATGACGTCTGTTGCGTAATCGTGGTGTAGATATTGCTTGTTCAACGTTCTTATGCGCCGGTCGGTTAACAGCACAATGTCTACCTTGGCGTTGTTCACTTTGTGCGCCTTGAGTGCTTTGGTAACGCTGGCAATCATCTCGCGCTGACCGCGATAACGTGCCCCAGAAGCGTTGGTAACGGATACGTCTAGCATGCTACAAGCTCTCAAGCATGGTTTCTGCAAGAGATAACTGCATGGCGGCCATAAGTGCCGCAGGGTCGAGCTCGGAGAAGTTGGCGCTCAACAACGATAAACGGATGTTGGCAAACTGCGAACAGGTGCCGGTCTTGCCTATCACTAGACTAGAAAACCGGTCGTCACGCTTGGCTACAAACATCACTTCGTCTGGCTCGATGCACATATACGCTGTTACGTCGTGCAATTCAATGTAGCCCTGACGTGTCTGCGCACTAACAATGGTGGTTGGCCCGTCGCCCAGGTCTACACCCGTACTTACGGTGATTGCAAGCTCCTGCCCACTGGCCTGGTAACGCAGATTCCAGAACCACGAGGAGCCATCAGCCCCCTGGGCCTGCCCAAGTACCTGCGCACAGGTATCGATGTCTGTTTGTGTAATGGTCATAGATCTAAAACTACGAAATCCGACGCTCCTTTACCCTCCAGATTTGCCACCACGGGGTGCCAGGAGAGAGGTGATGCTCTGTGTGATACCCAAAGAAATAACACGCCAACATGGCTAACACGTGGTTTAGGGGCATTGAGCGGGCATTGTGAGGCATTTCTGAGGTATGGGGCTTGCGGTGCGGAAGGTAGGTGCCAATGGTAAAAAGTTGAAAGGACCCTAAAAATGAGGGCACAATCCACCACATCCAGAGCCGCACTTCCTCTACACGAAGTTTCAACAGGTTGTAGGCAATGGCCATGATGAGGAGCTGCCAAACGGTGGTGTAGCGCCACATAAATGTCACAAACCAAATAACAAGGTTGTTCGATGGATGATAGTCGGGGTCTAACACGGCGTCAGCAGGATGATGGTGATGCTTATGATGGTTAGCTGCAAGACGGGGATACCAAAGTCCAGCAAAAAGAAAGGCGGCAAGTGTGCCGATTGCGTTGTTGCCCCGGCGCCCCTTTACAACAGTTCCGTGGATGGCGTCGTGGGCGGTAATGAAGAGCCCAGTAGACAAATACCCTTGCACAATGATGTGCATGTAGGTCCATGGAGAGGCCCACACAACGGGCACAAACATCAACGTATAAACGAGATGTGAGAGCCAAAGACCAATAATGAGGATTGCAAGAACGAGTCCCATACTGCAATGATAGCAATGAGGCACTATGTGTTCGGTAGATTCGTGTCTGAACCCCCTATGAAAAAACTCTACACCATAGTCCTTTGTCTTGCTTTTGCTGTATCAACGGCAATGGCTCAAAAGATCATGATTCCGATGGATCTTGATCAGACCAACCACCTAAAGGCATATGGCATTGTCTACTGGATCCTCACAAAGGAACAACCAGTTGATTGGCTCCTGAATTATAGAGGGGGCTCCTTTGTTACGGATTTCTCTCAAGAAATAGCGTCGGAATGTAGGATACGGGGCGTCTCCTTTGATGCTATTGATGGTGCTACCGCGGCCTTGATCTATGCGGAAGTACAGTCGGAAAAAAACAACATGGACGTAGTCCGCCTAGAAAAAGCTCCCAAGATTGGCGTCTACGCACCACCGGGTTTCCGTCCATGGGATGATGCCGTTACACTGGTGATGGAATATGCTGAGGTCAAATATGAAAAACTCTGGGACGAAGAAGTAATCAAGGGTAAACTCACGGAGTATGATTGGCTGCACTTGCATCACGAGGACTTTACGGGACAATACGGCAAGTTCTATGCAAGCTCTGCAGGAGAGAGTTGGTACATCCAACAGGTGGCACTGCTGGAGAATACTGCCCGCAAGCTTGGCTTTAAAAAAGTAAGCGAGATGAAACGCACTGTTGCAGAAAAAATCCGCGAGTTTGTTGCCAATGGTGGTTTCATGTTTGCTATGTGTAGCGCAACGGATACCTATGACATAGCGCTGGCTGCGGCAAACGTTGATATCTGTGATGTGATATATGATGGCGACCCGATGGACCGAGATGCAAATTCTAAGCTTGATTATTCGCGCACGTTTGCATTTGAAAACTTTAAGATTGTGATGAATCCTCTGCAGTATGAGTTTTCAGATATCGATGTTGATGCAAACACCATTCTGCAAACCGAAGCAAGTGACTTCTTTACGTTGTTCGACTTCTCAGCGAAGTACGACCCAGTTCCAACAATGCTTACACAGTGCCACGTAAACGTTGTACGGGGCTTCTTGGGCCAAACCACGGCCTTCCACAAAGAACTCGTAAAGAAATCTGTTACGGTCCTCGGCGAACGCGATGGAACAGACCAAGTACGCTACATCCACGGCAACATGGGAAGGGGCACCTTTACGTGGTACGGCGGCCACGACCCAGAAGACTACCGCCACGCCGTGGGAGACCCACCAACAGACCTCGCACTACACCCTACATCACCCGGCTACCGGCTGATATTGAATAATGTGCTGTTCCCAGCAGCAAAGAAGAAGAAGCAGAAGACCTAAGTACTAATTACCATTGTCATCGCCGTGCAGCCGGTCCCGCCTTGGGCTCTCGCCTCCGCGAGAGCGACGGAATTCGTACTTCGTAATTGGTAATTCGTCGTGCTCCGGTAGCCAATTGTTAGATCTCGGTTGCCGATGCAACTATTAACGTCCGTCCACTGCTTACCCAAGAAAACACAATCATTGCATGGTCGTGCATAAGGCAACGGGTTTCCGACATTATATAAGACGCCATTAGACAGCCAATCTGCAGGTATCTTCTTTAGAGTCTCTAAATGCGAAGAGCTACTTTGCATCCTTTGACCACTGATGGAGCGTACGATCCCAATCACTAGACCCCGAGAAATCGCCATAGATCCTCCAGAGCAGTGAGTCCATGGCCATGAGGTAAACGCTAGAGCGGGGGGAGGCGAGGATACGTGTATTGAAGTATCCAACACCATAACCCGACATCATCACGTACCTACCATCACCAGATATTGATGGACGGCCGTAGTCATTGAGATGACGCTGACTTAATGGCAACTCATTTAACAACAATACCGATACACGATTACCAAACTCTCTTGATGTCCCTGAGCCCGAAATTTTGCAACAGTAACGTAGCGCCCCGTTGGCGACACTTTGATGCGGTAGGGGCCAGGCCCTGCCTGTGAACGTCAGAGATAGCCCCGGGCTTTAGCCCAGGCGGAAGGAAATAGAGTTACGAGAAGAATGAATGCCAATTCATTGGATTGGAGCACATAATTACCGACTTTTGCAGCTGACCGTGTAACAGGTGTCAATGTTCCTCCACAGTTGGACAAGAATCTTGTTGCAATGTTCTTTGATAATCGGACTTGTAATCTGCAGTTTATTGGTTCATTCGTGTGTTGGCCACAAGCCAGCACCATCTGAGAGCAGCACTACGTTTTGCTACAATGAACCTGATGGGCTCCTCAGCCTTGACCCAGCCCAAGCCTCGTATCGCAGTGCACTATGGACCAGCTCACATCTCTTTAACGGACTTGTTGAACTGGACTCTTCGCTCCGCATAGCCCCGTGTATTGCACGGAGTTGGAGTGTAGACCGCACAGGGATTGAATGGACCTTCACGATCAGAAATGACGTGTGGTTCCACCCAGATCCTTGTTTTGGCCAAAATGAGACACGCAGAGTAAACGCCCGTGATGTGAAATATAGTCTCGAGCGAATCTGTGACGCACGTACGAAGTCCACTGGTCTGTGGGCTTTTCGAACAACCATTCTCGGTGCCGATGAATTTCATCAAGGCACACGAGCAGGGAAGTCCGGAAGCATTAAAGGCATCTTCGTGGTGAATGATACGGTACTAACCATCACCCTCACGAAGCCATTTGCTCCTTTCCTCGCAGTTCTTACCATGCCATACGGCTCGATCGTTCCTAGGGAATCAATCGAAGCGTATGGAGCCGATTATGGACGACATCCCGTTGGTACGGGCCCGTTCATGTTCGGTAACTGGAACCAGGATAGAGAGCTTACACTAACGCGCAACCCGCAATATTTTAAGACCGACGTTGTTGGCCAGCGACTTCCGTATCTGGAAACGATACGTATTTCGTTTTTGCGGGATCCAAAGAATGAATTCCTCGAGTTTGCACGCGGTCAATTCGACCTCGTAAGCAACGTAGATGAATCATTTGTGCCGTCAGTGTTTGAACCCAACGGTCAGTTGCGACCCCCGTACAACACGTTTCGCCTGCTTAGAAAAGCAGCCAATACGGTTGAATACTACGGCATTCTCATGGACACTACGTTGCCCATGGGACGCACCTCACCCTTAGTTCGGAATCGTTTCCTCCGTCAGGCATTGAATTATGCCATAGACAGACATCGCATTGTTACGTATCTCCTTGGTGGACGAGGTCAACCGGCTCTTAACGGAGTTCTACCTCCGTCGATGCCCGGGTTTAGCGACTCTATTCAAGGGTACAGATACGATCCAGACCGTGCACGTCAGTTGTTGGCCTTAGCAGGCTACCCAAACGGTAAAGGCCTCCCAACGTTGCTCTTGCAACTAGGGAACAGCCAACGCACCGCATCGATCGCCGAGGCGGTCCAAGCACAATGGAAAGAGATCGGCGTTAACGTCGAACTTCGGCAGGTAGACTTCCCGCAACACCTATCAATGGTTCGCGCAGGAGACCTGGCATTGTGGCGAACAAGTTGGATAGGAGACTATCCCGACCCTGAGAATTTTCTCGCCTTGTTCATTCATGCCAACATCGCTCCTAATGGTCCTAACACCACTAGGATAGACAGGCCTGATTTGGATTCGCTGTATGCCGCGGCACTATCGCCACGGCTCTCGTTTGACGAGCGCTCTGCACTCTACAGACGCATGGAACGGATTGTGGTGGAAGAAGCCCCTTGGATATTCCTCTACTATCACATAGTTCTTCGCGTTGTAAATCCAAAGGTCAAGGGGCTTACCCTTGACGGATCTGACCGACTCATCCTTGAACACGTTTCAAAGGAACGATAGGCAGACCTCATTTATTCACGACTTAATTAGGAGACATGCCTATGCTTAGATTTCCCGGCCTGTCCCTCATTTGTGTTATGATCGCCGCGATGTTCACACTTACGGCCATCGTCCCAACAGAGACGATGTCTGCGTCGTCAAAAACGAGCATCTCAAAAAAGGCCTCTCGGAAAAAGAAGAAGTCCAAGCGTACCTCGTGTTCGCCCACTGCTCGTGCCGAAGGCAAACGTCAAGCGATCGATCTGCTACGTACTCAGAGCCCGGAGCTCTGTAAACTCACTGGCGTGGAATACACCTCTACAGGTGATGCTATTGCCGATGCACGTACCCTCATTGCCAACGATGGCGAAGGGGCTGAAACACCAGCGATTCAATCACAGTCATTGATGGCCGACGAAGGCGAAGATCTCGCCGAACTCGAAAAAGAAGATGACGTAACCGTTGATGTGGATGCGTTCAGATCCCTGTGGCTCCAATATGTTGACGGTGGTGGAGACGCAGAAGTAACCGAAGGAGGCATCGAAAAACAGAATATCATAAATGTAGTTATGGACTGGCTTGGAACACGCTATGACTTTGGTGGACAAGCTCGTTCAGGAATCGATTGTTCGGCATTCACTCGAATGGTTTATTCAAGTGTTGCCAAGATCGAGCTACCACGAACTGCTGCACAACAGTCAACAATAGGACGTTCGATATCTAAGCGCACAAACCTCCAATTTGGAGATCTCGTGTTCTTTCATACCCGACGTCATGCGTATGTGTCGCACGTTGGCGTGTATCTAGGTGACAATCTTTTTGCCCATGCGTCCTCACGTTATGGCGTTACGATCTCGTCGCTAGAATCTACGTACTACGGCAAGCGCCTTATCGGTTCACGCCGCTTAACAGAAAGCGATATCGCCCGCCTTGCTTCCACACCGGATACCACGGCTAACTGATTACACCTCTACAAGTCCGATCATCATAAATCAAAAATTAGAAGGGGCTCCTGAAAAAGGAGTCCTTTTTTTTTGGCACTTCGTAGCGTCACCCGCACTCCCCCCACCCTAATTCTTACGGGGCTTGCGTTTAGTTGCGGCGCGCACGGCCGTTGGCTTCTTTGCCTGGGTAGCTTCGGCAACTAGCTCAACGGGCTCGCCAGCTTGTTCAAAGCCGGTTTGGTCTGCGGATAAAACTAGGTCTATCATGCGTTTGTCTACGTTGGCTTTTGCGATACGCACGCGTAGGCGCGATCCGTATTGAAAGCTACGTTTGTTGCGACGTCCCACAAGACGCATCTTTTTCTCATCAAAGAAATAGTAGTCGTCATTGATATCACGGATATGAAGAAGCCCCTCAATCATGAGTTCTTCTAACGTGATGAAAACGCCAAACTGTGTAACACCAGTAACAAATCCTGCGAAATCTTTACCAACGTGTTCACGTGCTAGAATGGTCTGTGCAAGTTTTACTGATGCGCGTTCTGCTTCAACGGATGCGCGCTCAGTAACTGAACACTGATCGCCAACGGCGCCGGCCATTTCTTGAAGTTCCGACCATCGGCCGCGCTGGGGAAGCCCCTTAGCATATTCCTTCAGTGCACGATGGACGTAGAGGTCGGGGTAGCGCCGGATAGGAGACGTAAAGTGGGCGTAGTCTGCAAAACCAAGACCAAAGTGTCCCACATTATGGTCTGCATAGATGGCCTTTGCCATGGAGCGCAACAGAAGTGTGTTTACAACGGGCTTCTCTACTCTGGTAGCGGCCTGAGCCAAAACTGCGTTGATCTGCATGGGTCTGAGTTTGCCACTCGGCACATCAAAGCCAAGAGATCGGATAATAGCAACGGCCGCCTCAAGCTTGTCCTTGTCTGGCTGGTCGTGAATTCGGTATACAAACGGAGGAAGTTTCTTGGTTTTCCAGTCTGTCTTGAGTGCATGTAAATGCTCTGCTACGGTTCTGTTGGCAGCCAGCATGCATTCTTCCACAAGCGATGTTGCATCGGTGCGAGTCTTCACGATGGCCTTCACAGGCATCTTATTGTCATCGAGAACAAACTTTACTTCCTGCGTTTCAAAGTCGATACCACCGTCCTTCATCCGCGATGCGAATAACACGCGTGCCAGGCCGTGGAGCGATAGTATAAGTTCTGCATTGTCTCCGCTGCCGGTTTCGATTACGCGCAATGCTTCGTCGTATGAATACCGCCGTTTGCTTTTGATAACCGACTCTTCGATGCGGTAGTTCTTCCGCACTCCACCAGGAGTAAACTCCATGAAGACGGAAAAAGCAAAACGGGGCTTATCAGGCACCAAAGAGCAGATGTCGTTTGATAGTCTCTCAGGTAACATCGGCACTACGCCGTCTACCAGGTACGTGCTGTTGCCACGCTTGAGAGCTTCGATATCGAGTTGTGAACCTTCCTTTACGTAGTGCGACACGTCGGCAATGTGCACTCCAAGCTCAACGTTGCCGCTTTCAAGATGCCGAAGGGAAAGTGCGTCATCAAAGTCGCGCGCATCTTCCGGATCGATGGTAATGATGAGTTCGTCCAAAAGATTTGTTCTACCTGCTGGTACGTTTTCGGTTGGATGCTCACAAGCGTCTGCTTCAAATTCAACCTTTGCGGGGAAGTCTGCCGGTAGACGGAATTCCTTGTAGATGGCCGCAAATTCTACAACAGCTTTGCCAGACTTGCCGAGTACTTCTTTGATGGATGCTTCTGGTGATGCATTTGCATGTTCCCATCTGAGGAACGTTGCAAGTGCCTTGTCGCCAGGTTTTGCACCATTGAGATTTTTCTCGCTGATCAGAAAGTCTACATGATACTTTGCCTCATCCGGAATCAGGTAATAGAATGCGCCGTCATATTCGATAGTGCCAGCAATAGGATGTTGTGAGCGATTCACAACAGAAACAACCTCACCACGAACTTTGCGGTCCTTTGGAATGGCATGTGGACGCACAAGTACAACATCGCCATCTAAGGCCGTAAGCATGTGCTGCCGCTTGATATGAATGGTATGGAGCTCGGCGTCTTCCGTGCGCACCGTGGCGTTGTCGTGATACGTGGAGAGAATGCCACGCAGACCCTCCATCGTACGCTCGGGTAGGGAATACCGTCGGCGACTGTGTCTCATAACAGCCCCTTCCTCAGACATTGTAGTGAGGAGGTCGCGGAAATGATCGTATTCCTCACTATCAGCCCTAACGCGTAAACGTTTGGATAGATCGAGGAGTTGAATGGGGCTCGTTACTTCGCCTAAGATCTCGAGGATCTCTGTGCGTAGGTCTCGAACGGATTGTAGTTTTTTCATGATGTTGAATCTAACGTTCAATATAAATGTGTTCGCATACTGCGAGTGAGAGTTGTATGGACTTCTTATCGTGCCGTACAGTTAACGTGCGTTCTTCCTCGTTGCGAGAGAGGAGGCGCAGGTGACTTCCGATGCCTATGCCATGATGTGTGAGAAGTCGGAGTAATGTGTTGTCGTGACTCGACACGCGACGAACTATTACTGCATCATCTTTATTTGCATCACAAAGCCGTTCAGAAAATGTGGGTGGTACTTTTCCGTCCTTGGTAGGAATTGGATCTCCATGCGGATCATACAGTGGATTGCCAAGCACCGCTGCTATACGGTCCTCAAAGTCTTCACTAATATGATGTTCCAACTTCTCTGCCTCGGCATGTACCTCGTCCCAGGTATAGCCAAGAGCCTCAGCAAGGTACGTCTCTATGAGACGATGATGACGAAGAATCTCAAGAGCGATCTTCCTTCCGGCGTGGGTGAGGGTTACACCGCGGTAGGCCTCATGCCGAACCAGCTTTAATTCGTTGAGTTTCTTCATCATACTGGTAACTGATGCCGGGCTCACCGCGAGACGTGCTGCAATGTCCGTGGTAAGTGCAGATCCGTCCTTCTCCAGCAGTAAGATGGCTTTGAGATAGTCCTGCATGTTTTGAGAATAGTTCATTGCCATACAACACCAAGAGAGAGGGTAAAGGTTCGTGGGCGAAGTGGACCGTAAACGTACGTGGCGTCTCGCAATGCCCCTTGTTCTAGATCTTGTTGATATGCACCAAAGATATTGACGACGCCTGCTCCAATGGTTACTTCCCACACATCCGCTATGTGAATATCATACGAGCATTGTATAGCCACATCGCAGAACCAGGGCGTACGATGCATCGTGATGGTTCGTTCGTTTACAACGTTCATCGGACCGGTAACAATTGCGGCAATATCAGCCGACCATTCGTTCCCAAGAAGGAAGGTAGACGTAAGAGAGCCATATACATTTGGTGTTCGGGTGATATAGGAAGAAGAAACTACGCGTCCGTTGGTGCCTTGGGCAAGAACTTGCGCTGTTGCATATCGTGCGTCTTGAACGGTAAAGGCGAGGTTTGTCTCTATACGCCTTGAGAGGGCGTACCGAACCTCTGCATTGACACCGGCTACCCATGCGGCATCGCCATTGGTCTTTACGGCAATTGATGCGGAGGAGCCAGCAACGGTATCTGGTGTTAACGCCGTAACAAAGGGATGTTGCAACAATGTAGCAAATCCATCAATGGTTACGCCAAAGGCCGTTGTTGGTGATGCAGTGTTAGCATCAAAGGATAGAGTCACGCTATGCGATCGTTCTGGTTGAAGTGATGGATCGATACGAATCAATCGCGCCGATCCCTGTAGCGTTGATACATGTAGGTCTTCGTCAAATGCCTGGGGGCCACGGAAGCCCCCTGCATAGGTGCAACGGATTTGAAACTCATCAGACAAACTACCGATGAACGAAACGCGTGGGTTGATCACGTGAAATGTTCTATCCTGTTGTTCTTTGGCGTCGGCATCAAACTGATACATGCCGTTCACATGAAGAATGTCATAACGAATGCCGAGTGATACGGACAAGGGTGATGAGGGGGCAAACTGTGCCTGCGCATAGAGTCCAGTGTTGATCGTTGCTTGGTCTATACGTCTGCCATAGCCGGGCATATCATCAATCACATGATCTGACGCAAGTTCAAATCCAGTGGTAACAACACTGGTGACGCCAAATGGTTGCCAGTTTTTTGAAGTGTATTGCATGCCCCCTACAGCAATGAGATCATGAGTAGATCCATAATACAGTTGAGCAGCAGTGGTCTGTGTGCTATCTCCACCTGTGCCACCATAATAGCTGTATCGTTGAGTGGTCTGCATAGAACCGTAACCACTGATTCTTGACTGGTCTTCTGCAAATGCATGTTCGTATGTGGCAGCACCACCGGCGATGGAGTGGTCGAGTTGTTCCGCAATATCGGCCTGGTGTGGTAGCAGAGTAAAGTTATTGCCACCTCTTCTAAACTCTCGTATCCAATGGCCTTCCAACGTCAATCTGTCGCTGTCGGTAATATGATGCACACCTCGTGCACCGCCGGATGTATTACGTAGCAGTGGCACTTCGCTAAAACCATCACCACTGATGTCGAGGGCTTGTCTGTTGCGTCCCACACCAAAAACCGTTAGGCCAGTGAGTAGGTCATCACTCACCCATGTACCGCGCGCGCTGATGGTTGCATCACGTGTTCTACCATCGAGCCACGAGGCCGAGCTGTTTGCAGATAAGGATGTGGTAAGTGGATCGCGAGTGATAACGTTTATCGTTCCTGCGATAGCACCAGCCCCATACAGAGCGCTACCACCGCCACGCACAACTTCTATCCGATCGATCATCGCAGCTGGGATTTGTTCCAGACCGTAGACGCCGTTGAGTGCTGAGAATACTGGACGTGAATCAATGAGTATTTGCGTGTACGGTCCTTGAAGTCCATTGAGGCGAACCTGAGTAAAACCGCAGTTCTGACAATTGTTTTCCAGGCGGAGTCCAGGTTGGTACGAAAGACCTTCAGAGAGCGATACTGCTTGTGCGGCACGAAACACCTGTTGATCGCTCACCGATACGAGGACGGGCGAGTCCTGGCGCGACTGTTCATGTCGGGATGCTGTAACCGTTACATCAGGCGTAGTAATTACGTTGATCGATAGTTCAATCTTGAGTTCCTGCACAATTGTTTCGGAGCGTATGGTGTCCTTACGTTCGCGATATCCGGCCATCCGCGTAGTGATTACACAGGAATCTGGAAGACCGCGAAGAATTGCGTTGCCATTCTTGTTTGTAAGCTGACCAATCTTGCCACATCGCACGGTAACACCACGCATCGGACGTTGTGTTTCACTATCGCGAACTTCCACGCCAACTGTGCGCCAATCCGGCTCGTTGGACCGTGCATGTGCTACGAGGAGCAGAAGAAATGTGTAATAAAAAATAATCTTCATATGTCAAATATAGTTTAGATATATCTAAATTCTATATGTCTTTACAATCCTGCGTCAGAAAAAAGTTGTACGTTAGGGGCTATGATAATAGGCGTACTTACTGAGACGTTACCCGGTGAACGGCGTGTGGCCCTCGTTCCTTCGGCTTGTCTCCAGCTTTCAAAACAGGGTCACTCCATACATGTGGAGCAGGGGGCTGGGTTAGCCGCCGGGTTCAACGATGCCGCCTACGCCAATGCCGGTGCCACTATGGCAACGCGCAGCGAGGTAATAGCGGTTGCATCCACAATCATCAGGGTGGCCGTACCAAGTTTTGCAGAAATCGCAGAAATGCGAAGAGGCACAAACTTGGTGTCGTACATCTACCCAAAGAGAAACCGCAATGTGCTCGATGCGTTAGCTGCACATAGTGTAAATGCATTTGCGCTCGACTCTATGCCGCGGATTACTCGCGCCCAGAGCATGGATGTTCTGTCTTCGCAGAACAACCTTGCCGGATATAAGGCGGTAGTCCTGGGTGCAAACGCTCTTGGCAAGATATTCCCACTTCTGATGACGGCTGCTGGTACGGTAACACCTGCTAAGGTGCTCATCTATGGCGCTGGTGTTGCCGGACTTCAAGCTATTGCTACTGCTAAGCGCCTTGGCGCCCGCATCGAAGTGAGCGACATTCGTCCGGAAACAAAAGAACAGGTAGAGTCGCTTGGTGGCAAGTTCATCATGGTAGAAGGACTCGACAAAGTGAACATCGAAGGGGGCTATGTAGCGTCTGTTAGCCCAGAAATCTTAGCCAAACAAAAAGAAGCAGTAGAAAAATCACTCGTCCAAGCTGACCTCATTATTACCACAGCACTTGTTGCCGGAGGCACAGCACCTACGCTTATTACAGCCGAACAAGTGGGTAGGATGAAACGTGGAGCTGTAATTGTAGACATGGCAACAGAAGCTGGCGGGAACTGCGAACTCTCTCAGCCCGATGCAACTGTTGAACACAACGGTGTTACCATCATTGGCTGCAACAACCTTGCCTCGTCTGTTCCAACACACGCTAGCGAACTGTATGCAAAGAACGTAACAACGTTTCTTGCAGCCGTTGCAACTACTGAAGGATTTAGTTTCGACCTCAATGATGAGATTACATCGGCAACACTTGTGACGTATAATTCGGAGATCAGAGCATAATGGACCCAGCAACACTCAGTATTCTCTACCTCGTTATCCTGATGATCTTTCTCGGGATAGAGCTTATAACGCACGTACCAAGTGTGTTACATACGCCCCTTATGAGCGGTGCCAATGCCATCCACGGTGTTGTGATCATTGGTGCCATCATCGTTATGGGTGAGGCAACGAACGCCTTGTCGATGATACTCGGTTTTTGTGCCGTCATTCTTGGAACACTCAACGTTGTTGGTGGTTTTGTAGTGACAGATCGTATGCTCGAAATGTTCAAGAAGAGGAAATAATGGACAGTATACTGCCAATCCTCTACCTCGTTGCGTCCGTTACGTTCATCATTGGACTTAAGATGCTTGGTTCGCCAGCATCTGCACGCAAGGGCAATCTAGTTGCTGCCTTTGGTATGGGGCTTGCAATTTTTGGAACGATCTTTCTCTTTAAAGGTAGTAACGGCCAACACTTACAAAACCTACCACTCATTTTTGGTGGGTTGGTTGTTGGTACCGGTATTGGCTGGATGATGGCAAAACGTGTGAAGATGACGGCAATGCCGCAGATGGTTTCGTTCTTTAATGGAATGGGAGGTGCGTGCGCCGCCCTTATTTCCTTGATCGAGGAAGCAAACCGCAATGTTGCTCTGCCGCATGATCCAGTGCACTCGCTTACGGTTATTGCTGGCCTCGTTATTGGAAGCGTTTCGTTTAGCGGATCCATTGTTGCGTTTGGAAAACTTGCTGAGAAGATCAAAGATCTCAGCTTTAGTGGACAGCAATTTCTCAACATCCTGGTGCTAGGTGGTGTTGTTGTATTGTCGGCCCTGTTCATCACGGGCTCCGTATCTGGCCTCACCTTCCTCTTGGTATTGTGCACCCTTGCTTTGGTCTACGGCGTGTTATTTGTGATGCCAATTGGCGGAGCAGACATGCCGGTGGTGATTTCGCTTCTCAATTCCTTTACCGGTGTTGCAGCAGCGTGCGGTGGTTTCCTATACGACAACATGGTGATGCTCATCGGCGGCATCCTTGTTGGATCGGCAGGAACAATCCTTACCATCATCATGTGTAAGGCGATGAACCGTTCACTTGCAAACGTTCTCTTTGGTGGACTGATGAGTGCCAAAGCTGCTAGTGGACCTGGCAAGACGGCAACTGGAACCGTGCGCGAGGTAAGCGCTGCGGACGCAGCCGTGCTAATGGCCTATGCAAAGCAAGTTGTAATCGTTCCGGGCTATGGCTTGGCCGTTGCGCAAGCACAACACATCTGTCATCAGCTTGAGAATGAGCTAGAAGAAAAGGGCGTCATTGTAAAATACGCCGTGCATCCTGTTGCCGGACGTATGCCAGGGCATATGAACGTTCTTCTTGCCGAAGCCGATGTGTCCTATGACAAGCTCGTAGAGATGGAAGAGATTAACCCTGAGTTTGCAACAACAGATGTTGTGCTTGTTGTAGGAGCCAATGATGTGGTGAACCCTGCAGCAAAGACAGACCCAGATTCTCCAATCTACGGTATGCCAATTCTAGACGTAGAAGCATCACGCCAAGTAATCGTTATGAAGCGTTCAATGAAGGCTGGATATGCCGGTATCGAAAACGAACTATTCTATCGTCCCAACACATCAATGTTGTTTGGTGATGCGAAAGCATCGCTCTCAGCATTGGTAAACGAGGTTAAGGCGCTGTAACGGACGTTCCGTAAAGAAGTAACAATACTGTTAGGCAGCGTTTCGACTATCAAGTTTGATTGCGCTGAGTTCGGCCCGTTTTTCGATTTTTTTATCTTCGATGTCGAAGTCATCTTGTAATCCTAGCCAGAACTTCGCAGAATTTCCAAAATATTTGGAAAGTCTGCGTGCAGTGTCTGCACAATCCCAATGTCTTTGGAGAGCCTGTAGGCAATGATATCTAGCGGTGTAAGAAATTCCTCATTCAGAATTTCACGAGGGTGGATGTTGCGTAACTGTTTCACGTACTGGATTGTTATTGCTCCATCTATAGACGATGCGCCGCTGATCGTTTATTCTATTTGAATGGAACCCTTTGCGACTTCCATTCAATTTCTCAAGTCTGTTTGACGGCGGCGTCTGTAAATCGAGCAGATCTTGCGAAGTATTTAGCATTCTCAACGTGCGCCGCAACACTTTTAGAATCTCGGTATGACAAGCCTTTGACTCGTTCACCCTCCCAGATTTTCTATGTATCGCTGTCACCAAAGAATGTAAGCATGCTGCTGACCTACGTTACTAACGTCAACAGTAAGTAACGTGGTTTAGAATCCTACAAACTATCTTTTCGAATAGCATCTGCAACTACTAATTTGACTTTCATGAGCACATCTAACATACGAACGCAGATTGAAACCACGCATGAGCATGAGCATGCCACGCCTTTGTATTTAACATCGAGCTTTGTGTTTGACGATGCAGAGCACATGCGTGCGTTGTTTGCCGAGGAAGTAGAAGGAAACATTTACTCTCGATTTACCAATCCGAATACAACGGAGTTTGTGAACAAGATGGTAGCGATGGAGGGTGCAGAGGCCGGCGTTGCAACGTCAACAGGAATGGCTGCGGGTTTTGCATCCATTATGGGACTGTTGCGTTCGGGAGATCACATCGTTGCATCTCGGGCAGTGTTTGGCAGTACGCATGCATTGCTAACACAGTATTTGCCCCGGTGGGGGATTGCGCATACGTATGTTAACATCGATGATAACGCTCAGTGGGAGGAGGCCATAACATCATCAACCAAGATGTTGTTGGTGGAGAGTCCGTCCAACCCTGGGTTGGAGATTGCAGACCTTGCATTCCTTGGTGACCTGGCTGAAAGGAGAGGCGTGATTCTCAACGTTGACAACACGTTTGCCACGCCCCTTCTCCAAAGACCTATGGAATATGGTGCTCACATCGTTTGGCACTCTGCTACCAAGTGGATAGACGGTCAGGGTAGGGGGCTTGGTGGTGTAGTTGTAGGGCGTGCAGATCTTCTGCGAGAAATCTATCTTTTTGCACGCAATACTGGTCCCACGATGTCGCCGTTTAATGCATGGATGTTCTCAAAGAGTCTCGAAACACTCAGTGTGCGGTTGGATAGGCATTGTGCCAATGCCATTGCTGTAGCACAGATGCTAGAGCAGCATCCCAATGTAGAACGAGTGATGTATCCATTTTTAGATTCACATCCCCAGGTAGAAGTTGCTCGACGTCAGATGAAGCAGGGTGGTGGTATCGTGTCGTTCATCCACAGGGATGATTCGGCAGGGGGCAAACGTTTCGTTGATGGACTAACCATGGCATCTATCACTGCCAACATTGGCGATACGCGAACCATTGTTACACATCCGGCAACCTCCACACATGCCCGGCTCACAGAAGAGGCACGTCAGGCTGTGGGTATAACGGACGGACTTGTTCGATTGAGCATCGGGCTAGAAGACGTTGCCGATATCGTGCGCGATATCGAGAGCGCTCTGCGGTAGGGACACTGGCTTGGCCGGTAGCGACACTCGGAAGCGAGCCGTGGAAATGTGGGGCAGCGAGCGTAGTGAGCGGGGTGAGCCTGTGTGTTAACACGGGAATGCGATACTGGGCTACTGCGGGCAGCGTGGAATAGTATCCATCACTTAGACACGTAAAATTGACACTATAATGAACGCAAGCACGTTATTGGACATTACCGTTCCAATGATGTGCATGTACAACCATTCAACTATGAAGATGAAAAATCAACTAGAAAAATTGGCAGCCGAGAATAATTCGCCATGTGTAAGCATCTCCCTAAACACGCACAGAACATTCCCTGAAAATGCTCAAGATGAGATACTGTTAAAGAACCTTCTTAAAGAAGCCGAAAAGCGAGTGACTGCCGAGTTTGGGCATAGACAAGTAACGTCGTTGTTGGAAAAGATTGCTACGGTTTCGAGAGAAATAGATCACAACTATAATCTAGACAGCCTGCATATCTATCTCTCTAATGACACTCAAGAAATAGTACAATCCGCCTTGCCTGTACATGAGAATAAAGTGCATATATCTGAAACGTTTGCTCTGCGACCAGTTATTAAAGATCATGTTAGACGCGAAGAATATATGATACTGCTTCTGTCACAAGGTGGTGTAAAGCTATTCAATGCACTTAATGACAGGATTACTTCAGAAGTTGAAAATGACGATTTTCCTTTTCCAGAAATGAGTCGCCCTTTAACGGAATCTGTAAATCTGAGCGAATCGAAGCATTTTGATAATATTGTCCGTGAATATCTGAATAAGGTGGATAAAGCAGTTGTGAAAGTTCACAACCTGACGGACTTACAATGTGTGATCATTTGCACTGAAGATAATTACAGCCGACTAATGCATGTTGCCGACAAGCCAAGTATGTATTGCGGTTATGCTTCTGTTGACTATAACAACGTTACTACCGATCACCTGTCTAAACAAGGTGGGAAGATCATTAGAGAACTTCAACACAAAAGAAGAACAGAGGCCATCAGTGAAATGATGGAAGCAGTAGGACAGGGAAGTGTTATGAATGATCTACAGGAAATTTATTCCGCGGCTATCGACGGGCGTGGCGATCTTCTAATTGTCCACGAAGACTTTATGCAGCCAGTCTTGATGACCGGTGAGAGAACCTTTGATTTAATTACTGATAATACTCAGCCCCAAGCAATAGACGATATTACAAGCAACATTGCGTGGGCAGTGTTTTCCAAAAAAGGGCGGGTGGTATTTACAGAGCAAGACAAGATTAAAGATCTTGGCGAAATAGTACTCAAAACTCGATATTAGACGTACAGGCAATAGTGCCGGCCGTCGCAATGACGGAAACTGGCCACAATGTCTAGACTAGGCGTGTTCCTGAGACCTTATCTTGTAATTGAGTTGAACGGGTGTGGCCTACATTGCTACGCCCGTTATTCTTTTTACCTTGCAAATCGTACTTCTTACAGGCTTCTCCACCATAACTCCGTAGTATTGGAGCTAACACCTTTATAATGAGTCAACGATGGAAAATGTACCAACCTACATCTCCGTGGTATTCGCACTTACAACTTTTGCAACATTGGGTCTGTTCTATCTCGCTGTTAAGAGTTCACAGTCCAACAAGTCGAAATCACTACCAAACGCCGTGGGTCTTGGTTTGACGGTATGGCTAGTAGCCCAGGCGGTCTTGACGTTGAATGGCTTCTACAATACAGACACCACATCATTCCCACCAAGATTTGTTGTGTTAGTGTTTCCGCCCCTTTTAACAATTGCGATGGTGTTTGCTACAAGGAAGGGGCGGGCATTCATCGACGGGTTGCCACTTGTTAATCTGATGTACATTAACATCGTTAGGATACCAGTAGAACTGGTACTGTATTGGTTGTTCTTACAAAAAGCAGTTCCAGAACTGATGACTTTTGCAGGACGTAACTTTGATATCCTTGCGGGCATCACCGCGCCTTTCATTGCGTACTATGGACTGCAAAGAAGGAACATTGGCAGGAGAACAATACTTGTATGGAATGTTCTCGCTCTTGGACTCTTGGTGAACATTGTTGTTAACGCGCTGTTGTCAGCGCCCCTTGCGTTCCAAATGTTTGCCTTTGACCAGCCAAACATTGCAGTACTGAACTTTCCGTTTAGCTGGCTACCGGCATTCATCGTTCCTGTTGTTCTTTTCGGACACGTAACCTCAATACGACAATTATTGCGAACGAAATAGGTGCCGCTACAAAGTGTCGCTATTTCTGCAGTTCATCCGTATTCTCGCAGTATGAAATCAAACAACCTCTTGATCTCTTTCGTCATGATATCTACGTTTGTCTCTGCTCAAGACGCCAGTGAATGGTTTGGTAAGGGGCTTAATGCCTTCAATAATCAGAACTACGGCGAGGCTGCTGTGAACTTTACACGCGCCATTGAACAGGACAGCGGGGCAACAAATGCATGGTTCAATAGGGGATCTTCATACCTGCGCCTCGGCATGAATGACAAAGCCAAGTTCGATCTTGATTTTATGCTGCGGCTAGAACCAGAGGCATTGAATGCGCGCATGCAACGGGCAATCGTTTTGGCTAATCTGGGCCGGCGGCCGGCAGCTATTGCAGATGTTACAATGGTTATTCAGCGAGATAGTGCGTTTCCAAGAGCTCGACTTTTGAGAGCTAGGCTCATATTGGCCGCTGGACTCGATACCTCGATGGCCTGCGCAGATCTTAAGGCAGCATTTGTACTTGGCGACAGCTCGGCATTGAAGTATATGCCCCCTGGCTGTGTTTCGTCTAGGTAAAATAGTTTGTTGAGTGCGCCGCTGACTGGCAGTACTTTACTAATTTGTAGTACATGAAGCTCATCGTCATCCTCCTATTATGCTCATTAAGCATCGCTACTGCCAATCAGGTGGTTGCGGGTAGTGGTGCAACGTATTCTCGAGCGGCTATTACGTCAGTTTCCATCACTCAGAACCTTGGAATCGGCGAAGAAGTCTCAATCGAAAGCGAGATCGACTCTGAATATTGCCTTTATTTCGTCCTTACTGGCGTAGACAACGCCCCTCGTTGCAGCGGGCAACATATTGCTGTTGACTATACGAGTGGACCACGTGCGCCACTCTACATAAGCGCGCACCAACTGCTGATTTAGCGCTGAAGAATCTGGTCACTTATTGACCCTTGTTTCTTCGCTCGGCCGTGCCGAGCCCCCTTTTCGATTTTAGAATCCTATCAATTTCGCTGGACCCAACCATGCGATTTGCCTTTTCGGCCGTGTGTTTCGCATGTATTGTGATAGCTACTGTAACGAGCGTTTCAGCGTTGACCGTTCTTCAAACGGGTCAACTATGGACGGCTTCTATCGGCTCTGTTACATATGCAGCAGATAGTTTAAGCGCCTTTATGGTGTTGTTTATCAACGTAGGCGTACTCCTTGCGGCACTGTATGGCGTGAGTTATCTGGCTGCAGACACCTCTCAACGGTCGGCTACCGAATACCTCCTTCACGGCGTGGCCTTTATTGGTCTGCATCTATCGATGATTGGTGTGGCCATTAGTACGGACTTGTTCAGTCTGTTCTTCAGTTGGGAGGCAATGTCGGTTGCCTCGTTCCTGCTTGTATTGCTCGATGCTCGGCAGACAAGGGTGCGATACACAGCCCTCAGGTATCTGATCCAAATGCACATCGGCGCTCTTGGTCTTTTGATAGCCAATGCAATGTTATTCAGCTCGATGGGGAACTCCTCGTTTGCGTCGCTCCATCAATTTTCGCAAACCCACCCAGTGTGGACGATTATGCTTCCACTCGGAATTGCATTCTCAATGAAGGCGGGCATCTTTCCTCTGCACTCGTGGCTTCCTGATACACACGCGGCCGCCCCTTCTCATGTTTCTGGCCTGATGTCTGGCGTTATGATAAAGCTTGGTGTGTACGGTTTGATACGTACAAGTCTTACGGTATGGCCTACAATGGAAGTTGGTGCCGTTTTGCTGATCCTCGGGATGATCACGGCATTGTTTGGCATTGGAAATGCAATCGTTCAGCGAGATATGAAGAGACTCTTGGCGTATTCAAGTGTTGAGAATATGGGGCTCATCGTTATGTCTGTAGGCATGGCTCTTGTTGCTCGTGTTGCCAACATTCCGGCCGTTGAAGTTGCAGCGTGGATTGCTGTTCTCCTGCACTCAGTACACCACATGTTGATGAAGGCGGTGTTGTTTCAGGCAGCGGGGAATATCCTGCATGCTACACATACGCGCGACATAAATCTTTTGGGTGGACTTGTCCACAGTATGCCGGGAACTGTGAACATACTAATCCTGGGAAGTCTTGGAATTACGGCACTGCCTGCACTAAGTGGTTTTGCCTCAGAGTTCCCAATGTATATCTCTGGTATCAATGCAATGATGACGTCGGACCTTCGAACAAGTATGTTGGGAGTATTCTCTGTTGTTACGTTATGCCTCGCAGGTGGAATGGCTATCGTTGCCTTTACGAAGGCCGTTGGAATTGGCGCACTTGGAACGGCTCGAAGTAGTGCCGCTAAACACGCGCATGAAGCACCCGTTAGTGCCCGCTTTCCGCAGTGGATAGCTCTTGCGCTGTCTCTCCTAATAGCAACGATGCCTGGTTTATTAACACGTATGCTGAGTGGAGTTGTGTACACAACGTATGGACATGCTATCCCTGCTGATGTTCTTTCAACACTCGACATGGTGGGCATTGGACAAGCCGCGCTAATCGGAATCATTGGCGTGGTTTGGCTTCTGCGGATTCTAGCAACAAAATCAAAACCACTCGCTACCGGGCCAACATGGGGCTGCGGATTTACTGAGGGAGATGCACGTGTGCAATACACGGCCACCACATATGCGGATAGTACGGCTGCTATTGCCGGCCCACTCCTAGGCATTCATACCTCATACCGCCCAATTGCTACGGCAGACATGTTCCCACACACCAGAACGTATTCTACTGAGGAGAAGGACGTTGTTGCTCACCGACTACTCGAACCAATCGGAAGGTCCGTTGAGGCCTTTCTTCGCTCACTAGCAGTGATTCAAACGGGCAACATGCGGGCATATATCATGTATGCCTTTGTCTTCATCATCGCTATAGCCGTGTTAACCTTTACGGGAGTATTGTGATAGCACTACTATTCATTCTTATTGTTGCGTTGCTGTTTGTTGGTGTAATCAACCGAACAAAAAGCATACTTGGCGGACGGCAAGGTCCGGGACTCTTGCAGCATGTACGTGATGTAAATCGTCTCTTCCACAAGGGAGCGGTCATCAGTACCACAACAAGTCTCATCTTCCAACTTGCACCAACCATCTCGTTTGTAACCGTGGTTTTGGCCTGCTGCCTTTTGCCCTTTGGTGGTTCTCCTGCATTGGTAAGTTTTCCGTACGACGTGGTAGCATTTGCCTATCTGCTTGCCCTCGGACGTACCGTAATGATTCTGGCTGCTCTCGATACTGGGAGCCCCTTTGAAGGAATGGGTGCCAACCGCGAGGCAATGTATGGCATGCTTGCAGAGCCGGCATTCTTTGTAGTGTTGGGCTCGTTTGCAATCCTTACGGGCTATACATCGTTTTCTGAAGTGTTTGCAGCCCTGCATATCGGCGATGGAATAGTTTCAATCCTGATGTCGGCATTTGCCGTATACGTTATCCTGCAGATTGCAATGGTAGAGAACTCCCGTCTACCGGTTGACGACCCTCGTACCCACCTCGAACTCACGATGGTACACGAAGCAATGATTCTTGATCATTCGGGGTTTGACCTTGCCCTGATCATGGTTACATCAAGTTTGAAATTCGCAATGTTTGGTTTGGTGCTGGCAAACTTCCATCTGCCTCCAGAGATGCCCCTTGCAATCAAAATTGCAATTGCCCTCGGGGTAAACATCGTGTTTGCCATTACTGTTGGTGCACTTGAATCATTCCGTGCACGAAACAGAATGAAACGCAACCCGCAATTCATTCTAACGCTTACATCCGTGGCCGTGCTAATCTATTTCTCTGTTCTCATACTCACGAACAAACTGGTGCTCTGACATGGTAACCGTCTTCATCATCCTATTTGTTCTAACACTGCTCTACGCAGGTATGGCAGATCGTATGAACACTCTCGTTAACATCCTTGGTGTGCAAGGGCTGTTGCTGTTTGCAACCGCCTTTGTTGAACTCCAAAATGTGGATGTTGTAAACCTCTCGTTCATCCTCGTAGAAACAATTGTTGTTAAGGGGCTTCTCATCCCACTGATGTTGATGCGTACAATAAAGCGGAACAAGATTGTTCGAGAAGCCGACCCAACGGTTACTCAGTTTCAATCGCTCCTCGTTGTAACAGCAATCGTATTCCTCAGCTTTGTAATCGCATACGGAATTCAGCAACATCACCTGCGTATTGGATACTTCACTGCTTCTATGTCTGCAGTATTTGTTGGTCTGTATATCATTATGACTAGAACCAAGATCATTACGCATATGATTGGGTATTTGATCCTCGAGAATGGCATCTTCTTGCTGTCCCTTGCCGTTGGTAGCGAGATGCCCCTTGCCGTAAACACTGCAATTCTTCTGGACCTCTTGACGAGTGTTCTGTTGCTTGCCTTCCTTGTTGATAAGGTAGGCCAGACGTTTCAGACGGTTGACGTGCATGAATTAATCGAACTCAATGACTGATATGCCCATGGACACACTTATGCATCCTCTCGTGTTTTTTGCCGGTGCAGTATTGATTGCAGGTGCATTGTATGTATTACGAAGTACCTTCATGCAGGCATTTTTGTTGGCATTGTACATCGCTCTCCTTGCAATGCTAACATGGCACGAATACGTAACGCTCAATGTTGTTGAAGCTATATACCTCAAAGCCGATCCATTGTCTGTTATCCTATTGGCAGTGCTTACAATTCTCGGCGGCGTTGCAGCATATCAAGGTCTGCAGTATTCACGTGAGAGAAAAGACGACCCTAAACATCTAGCCATTCATAATTCTGCATTGGTTGGTTTTCTGACAATGCTCGTTGGTGTTTACCTATCACGTCACATTGGTCTGGTATGGGCGTTCCTTGAAGCGTCTACACTTACCGCGGCTGTGCTGATCTATCACAACAGGACGCGTAACTCTGTAGAAGCAACATGGAAGTACGTGTTCGTGTGCTCAATCGGGATTGCCATAGCATTTGCAGGTATTCTTTTCTTTACGATTGCCGGTGATGCCACACAAGTTCACGACCTCTCCTTTGAGGCACTCCGAGAATCTGCCCACCTCATGGATACAGGATGGCTCAAGTTTGGCTTCTTGTTCCTACTTGTAGGATTCAGCGTCAAGATGGGCGTTGTTCCGCTGTTCAATGTAGACATTGATGCCAAAGATGCCGCCCCGTCCTATATCGCAGCGTTGCTTTCCAGCGTGCTGATGAATGCGGGTTTCTCAGCTATCTACCGGATGTATTCAGTTCTATCTGGCACTTCATTGCGTCCGTGGCTTAGTGGATTGCTTCTCCTCTGTGGCACGCTGAGCATCCTGGCAGCAACCGTCTACATTCTCAAGGTTAAGAATCTCAAGCGCCTGCTTGCATATTCAAGCCTTGAACACGCGGGCATTGTACTTATTGCCGTTGCCTCTGGTGCTTGGTTCGCAGCGCTACTCCACTTAGTACTTCACTCCTTTGCTAAGTCAGCGATGTTCCTTCAATACGGTCACTACTTCCGGATCTATAGAGGTAACTCAACAGACCTAGGGGGCGATTATATGTCTCTTCACCCAGCGGGTGCCGGAGTTTTCATTATTGGTCTATTAGCTCTTTGCGCAGTGCCTCCAATGGGCACGTTCGTGAGTGAGGTGCTTGCGTTTACCGCGCTGTTGGGTAGCTCATGGTGGTGGTGGGGCCTCATTATTCTTCCACTGCTTGCAGTGATAATGTGGGCGATATCGAGGCGTATTAGTTCCATTGTTTACCGGCCACAACATCAGGCCTCGGCAACAATGAAAAAGGCAACAAGGGCCATGGCACTTGAGACAATACCTCAATATCTCCTACTCGCTGTAGTTGTATGGCTTGGATTATTTGCGCCCCCGGCAGTTGTTGATTTCTTCAACCGCGCATCGATACTTCACCCATGATTACATGTAACCAACAACCACTGACACTGGCCCTCTCTGAGGTGCCAGTGTTGCCAGCAGCGCAGGCGTTAGAAGAAATCGCCACGTTTTTGCGTGGTTCGCACACCAGACACATGCTACATGTGGTTACGGTTCCCGTTGAGACCCAGATTCAAGTCATCGCCATTCTCGCCGACGATCACGGTGGCACTGTGTCTATCACATCGTTTCTTACACATAGTGGCGAAGTACTTCCTTCAATCGCTCCTTCCCTTGCGCAGATGCACATCTTTGAACGTGATGTATGGGAACGTCACGGAGTAATATTTGAAGGTAATCAGTGGCTTAAGCCAGTCCGATTCCCGGTTAATGCATCGCACAAGAAGGGAATCGACGACTACCCATTCTTCCGCATCGGCGGGGGAGAGATACACGAGGTTGGCGTGGGTCCAATTCATGCGGGAGTTATCGAACCCGGACACTTTCGCTTTCAGTGTACCGGCGAAGATGTTGTTCACCTAGAAATCATGCTGGGTTACCAACATCGCGATGTAGAAGGTGAGATGGTGCGGAGCAATAATCCGAACAAGCGAAATGTGATTGTTGAATCGATTGCCGGCGACACCACAATTGGTCACGCGTGGGCTCATGCAATGGTGGTGGAAAAACTTCGCGAAATCACATATGATAGCGTTACTGAGCGCGAGCGCGCCATAGCGCTTGAGTTAGAGCGCATCGCCATTCACGTTGGAGATCTTGGTGCACTCTCGCTGGATGTTGCTTGGCAACTCGGCAGTGCATATTTCGGCGCGCTACGAACTCCCCTTATCAACTTCTTTCAGCATTGGTGTGGAAATCGGTTTGGCAAGGGGCTCATCCGCCCCGGGATGAATCGGTTTCGGCTTAACGCAACACTACGTAGCCAGATGCGCGATATGCTTGATGAGGTAGATAAGAAGTTCACGGAACTGGCCAACAAAATGTTCGATCTTCCGAGCGTTATCACACGCTTCGAAAAAACTGGCATCGTTACGCACGAACAAGTGTGCTCGATAGGAGCAGTTGGTATGTCGGCCAGAATGTCTGGTCTGAGCAGAGACATTCGTAAAAGTCACCCACACGGAGCGTACCAAAATCTGGGCATAGCTACCTCAGTGGAACATACTGGTGACGTGCTTGCGCGTGCAAAAATCAGACGGCGTGAAGTGGACGTATCGATGAAGTTCATTCGTGCGCTACTTGATGAGCTCGATGCGCTGGGAGATATCTCGGATGGTGCACGGGTGGCAGTTCCATTGGCAGCTATGGCTCCGAATGCCATTGCCGTTGCTGTAGTAGAGGCATGGCGTGGTGAGCTTGTTCATGTAGGCATCACCGATGGCAACGGAGACTTTGCCACATACCGCGTGAAGGATCCTTCGTTACATAACTGGTTTGTATTGGCATTGTCTGTTCGGAACAACGAAATCAGTGACTTCCCGATTTGTAATAAGAGTTTTGATCTGTCGTATTGCGGGCACGATCTCTAAGGAAAATCTATGCTTCAGTCGCTCAAAATCCTTGCAACAACTGGCCGGCAAACAATACCCGACGTTACAAAGGTTACTCTTCCTGCCTCGTACCGTGGCAGTCCAGAAATCGGTGATCAGCCATGTGTATTTGGCTGCAGTTCGTGTAAAGATCTTTGTCCAACGTCGGCAATTTCATTGCACGAGGGAAAGGTTACGCTGGACCTTGGCGCATGTGTGTTCTGTGGTGAATGCGCCGACGAATGTCCGGAAGATAAAATTGCATTCACGAATAATCACCTGATGGCAACGAACAATCGTTTGTCATTGATCATTGCAGAAGGCGCGGGCCACGTAGTCTTCCATCCCGAGACAGTGCGCCGGGAGATCGTTAACACGTTTGGCTCTTCCCTCAAGCTTCGCCAGGTATCGGCGGGTGGTTGCAACGCCTGTGAGTTAGAGCTTAATGCGTGTGGAAACGTAAACTTTGATATGGGGCGCTATGGAATAGAGTTTGTGGCTTCGCCGCGGCATGCTGATGGCATTGTTATTACGGGTCCGATATCGATAAACATGAGTGAGGCCACGCAGATATGTCACGATTCTATCCCTGATCCTAAAATCGTAGTCCTCACCGGCGCTTGCGCGATATCTGGCGGCGTCTTTGCAAACAGTCCGGCTCTCCAACGCTCATACGTCGAGCGTCATGGCGTAGACCTCTACGTGCCTGGGTGCCCGCCACATCCACTTACGTTCATCAATGGAATTCTCACAATGATCCGGAGCAAACGAGCATGTACGGTTTCTTCTCTCAACTAAAGTCAACATGGCGTAGCGATGTCATAAGTGGTTTCCTCGTGTTTCTCGTTGCACTGCCATTGTGTTTAGGTATAGCCTCTGCTAGTGGGTTCCCCCCGATTGCTGGTATCATGACGGCAGTGATCGGTGGCCTCGTGGTGTCGTTCTTTGCTGGATCTGAGCTTACGATTAAGGGACCTGCGGCCGGACTTATCGTGATAGCCCTTGGTGCAGTAGAAGAGCTAGGCAAGGGCGATCAAATGCTTGGTTACAAGCTTGCTCTAGCAGCAATTGTCCTTGCTGGTGTACTTCAAATCATTTTTGGGATTATGAGGTCGGGAGTCTTGAGCGACTTCTTCCCGACTTCTGCTGTGCATGGAATGTTGGCTGCGATTGGCATCATCATTATTTCGAAGCAGATACACGTTCTCCTTGGTGTAAAGCCAGATGCGAAAGAGCCCCTTGCCTTATTGGCCGAGATACCAAAAAGTTTCTCACTCATGAATCCCGAGGTGGCAATCATTGGAGTGGTTTCTTTACTCATCATGTTTGTGTTTCCGCTGATCAAGAGCAGGTACGTAAAAATGTTTCCTTCGCCAATGATCGTGTTGCTAACGGCAATATCACTTGGCATGTTCTTCGGACTTTCGCATGAGCATCAATATTTATTTCTAGAAGGTCACAACTATACAATTGGTCCAAAATTCTTGGTTACGCTGCCGGCTAATCTTCTGTCGGCCATCACCTTCCCTGATTTCTCCCAGATATTCACGCTTACAACATTCAAATACGTGATAATGTTTGCACTTGTGGGAAGTATTGAGTCGCTGCTGAGCGCAAAGGCAATTGACGCTCTCGATCCTCAGCATCGCAAGAGCAACATGAATAGGGATCTAGTTGCGGTTGGTATTGGCAATACCGTGAGTGGACTCATTGGTGGTCTGCCGATGATATCGGAAATCGTTCGTAGTTCGGCAAACATCAACAACGGAGGTAAGTCTCGTTGGGCTAACTTCTTCCACGGGGCCTTCCTACTGTTCTTTGTGGCGTTGTTGCCTGACCTCATCCATTCCATTCCGATGGCGGCGCTGGCAGCGATGTTGATCTATACTGGATTCCGCCTAGCATCACCTCTCGAGTTTGTAAAGACGTATAAAATTGGTGCAGAACAACTCGTGATATTTGTTGTAACGGTAGTGGTAACACTAACAACAGACCTGCTGTTGGGAATAGGTGCAGGTATCGTAGCAAAGTTCATCATACACTTTGCAAATGGCGTCCCATTAGAGTCGCTTTTTAAACCGTTCTTGACAATTAAGAAACTAGACGGCAAAACATACGTTGTTGATGTGTCGCACTCAGCTGTCTTCTCCAACTATATCGCACTCAAGAAACATCTTGACGCACTCGACAAAGATCATGACGTGATCATTGACCTAAGCAATACTCGTTTGGTAGATCATAGTGTACTTCATTCTCTGCATGTGCTTGAACATGAATACAAGAATCACGGACGGAAATTGTCGATACGGGGTCTGCAGGACCACCAGCCCCTCTCATCACACCCGCAAGCAACGCACAAAAAATCAAAGAGTACGTGAGTGAAGTACTGCTACCTAATGGTTGCGATGTTTTGCTCGGTGGCACATCTCTCAGCTCAAGAGATGAAATGGCATCTCTCGGCAGACAGTAGCAAATGGGTTAAGCTCAATGTTGTTGCCCAGGCTTGGCTGCGTTACACGCAGACCAATCCAGGTACCACTGTAGAGGTAGAGCAGCGCCAAAACATTGTTGACATTGGACTGCGCCGTGCACGTTTTCAATTTACAGCTCAGGTTACCGATAGGGCTCTGCTCTATGTTCAGTATGGACTAAACAACTTCAATGCAGCATCAAGTGTAAATGGCAATCGCAAATACCAATCTTTCTTTCATGATGTGTTTGCTGAGTATCGCCTGACAACACACAACGAGGCAAAACTCGGACTCGGCCTAACCATTGCCAACGGATTGTCAAGATTCTCGCAGCCCAGCATTGGCACCATAATGACCATAGACGTGCCTGTGTTTGCTCAAACAACTGTCGATCAGACTGATGAATTTTCTCGAAAAATGAGTATAACTGTTAGGGGGCAAGTGGGGCCAATAGACTACCGTTTTGCTCTTAGCGACCCATTCCCCATTACGTCGAGTGGAGCAACGCCCCCTCCCATATCGCAGAATGCAACATTTGCCGTTCACGGTCACCGACTTCAAACACAGGGTTACGTGATATGGCAGTTCTTAGATCAGGAGCCACACACCACACCGTATATGACTGGTGCGTATCTCGGAAAAAGATCCGTGTTTAATATCGCTGCTGGGGTCATTTATCAGCCACGTGCAATGTGGCGAACTACATCAGCCGGCGATACTGTGTATGATGCAATGGCGCATTTCGCAGTTGAATCATTTTACGATGCACCAATAGCCTCAAATGGTACTGCACTTTCTGCCTACGCAGGGTTCTTCCACACCAACTATGGTGCGAACTACTTGCGCTATAATGGAATCATGAATCCTGGAACGGGTATTTCAAGTCAGGGTGTTACCCCTACGCCAATTTCTGGTGCGGGGAGTGCCTACGGAAACGCATTCCCGATGTTCGGCACTGGCAACGTAGTATATGCACAGTGTGGCGTCTACGTTCCAAACTCACTGCCAGGGGGTACGGGGCTGATGCCATATATCAGCGCATCATTTGTGTCCTATGACCGGCTTGAAGACAAGGCCTGTGTAGTTGCCAATGTTGGTGCATCATGGATGTTGGATGGGCATCGGAGCAAGGTTACCCTGGATGTTCAGAATAGGCCAACCTACGGTGTGAACACTTTTGGCGACATTGAGAGAGGACCTCGCCGATGGCAGGCGCTGGTTCAATATCAATTGAGTCTCTAACAAGGGCTATCTTAGCTGCGTTCAATGCAGAAAGGTTAGTTATGAAGCGTGTAGAATACGCGCGGGGTGGCTTTGTGCAACTTCTTGTGGTGCAGATTCTTATTACTGGCTGTTTGATGGCACAACCAGACAGAAGACCACTATTGACCGTAGGCGCAGACGTGGTTGACGTTGCGCAGCAGCCGTCCGGCAGAGTGTGGCTGGTAACTCGAAACTTTAACGTCTATACGGCTCTTCTTGGCGAACGAGGTTGGACACACGAGATAATGGAGTTCGAGAATCCACTCGCCAAAGTCCGGATACAGCGTGTTGCGCGCCTTCTCTTTATGAATGAAACAGAAGCTGTTCTGGTGGGCGATGTTCTTTCGTATGAGAAAGGTTTGCCGCTCTCATGTGTTCTCAGAACCTCCAATGGAGGTAAGAGCTGGGCCACGGCAATAATCTCCAGTGATACGTTGGCTATTACCGATGGTGTACGCTCAACTCTTGATGGAGTGCTTCAGATTCTCGACCAAGTAGGCCGCTATTGGACTTCTAAGGATAGAGGTCTTACATGGAATCAGGTTCCGTTCCCTCAGGCTGTGGCCAATAACGACGTTAAAGAGTTGGACATGACTTCGTCGATTATGGGTGCTGTGGTAGATCGTGCTAGAGCCGTGACATTTACCACAAATTCATGGCAGAGCACCATCATTGGTAAGGCGTCGTCAAGGCCTCTTGTGCGATCTCAACCATCGATGCTTGACCAGCTATCTTGGTCTCGCGACTTCATGATGTGGAATGACCGCCTCATCTTGATTGAGGGCAACGATGTCTTTGTAACGCTCCTCAACGATTTGATATGGGAACGGTGGGATAATGTTAGCAGAGTTTGCATGTCTGATGATAGAATGTATCTCTACTACCTTGACGTAAACAGTCAGCTATGGCAGTGGAAAACTGGTGAACCGTCTGCCAAAAAACTTGGAGACGGGTTCTACAGCCCTCGCTTAATGCGTGCAGCGCACGGAAGAGTAATCCTCTATCGTCCAGACACGGGCCCAATCGTGGTTGATTCAAATAGTGTTACTACAAGAATGCGAATGTATGCAGATCGCGGAGAGATTGTTGAACCACGCTGGACATCACGTGATAAGGACACAGAGTGGGGTATCGACTGGGTAGATGCAAACGACAACTCTGTAGATGTATACAAGCGAACGCTTCCAAAGGGGCTGTGGGAACGCGACACGTTCCTGATGGCTGGTAAAACCCTGTTTCGCGCCATTGGAGATGACAGCTTGATATTTGGTGAAGGTTCTTCCGCGTCGCTCTACGATGCACGTGCTCGGCAGCTAAAAAGATACTCAATTTCAAAACCGATTCAATCGTTCCTTTCTACGCCAATTGCAGCATTTCGGGTGTTGTCGGAACGCAGCAGTGGCCGTACAACGGGTCGAATGTGGTCAGACTACCGTTTCCGTTCTGGGAAATTCCAAAGTAATGAGGTTGTTGACAGTTCTAGTACAGGCGTGCAATCGCAAACATTTTTAAAGTCATATACACGAGAAGAAATCAATGGTCTCGTGAGCTCAATCAATTCCGATGCAAACGCTTATCCAACAACAGCATCGCTTTCATTTAGTGAAGCAGAAAAACAGAGTTATCGGGAGATGCTCGATACCATATTTAGATATGATGGTTACTTTGACACACTAGACCTCTATTGTCCGCCACCATCTACGTCACAGCAGATTGACTTGTGTAAGAGTTTATTTTCAAGAGTACTAGATGAATTGCCATCAATCTCTGATCAGCGTCTTGCCTCTGCAATCACCGGATTCCGTCACTGGCCTACGGATAGGGAGATGCGATATGCAGTTGAGTTCACGAATGTAGCAGGTGATATTCTTGTAGTTGAAATGGACAGAACAAATGAAGTGCATCTACCGATGATGATGCCGTGGCGTATATCATATCGTGGTCAAGCATGGCATTGGTATGGACAAAAGATGGCCCCATTCTTTGTTGAATCTATTGCAGTATCTGCTCTCCCGCCACTTGTTCATCGAATGATGAATCGTCCATGGATGCTTCTTGCAATTGCTTCATCTCTCGACGCAGAGCGTTACGGTCGTTTTCATCGTTGGTACCAACGTCCATGGAAAGAATGATGCGCTACTCATTCGTACTTGTTGTCTGCTCTATCTCTTTTCTTGGAGGGGGCTATTGCTGCGGGCAACACCTAAGCTCAGTCAATCAGGCGTATGTATACCGTGAAGGTGCGCCAGCCGCTGTTAACCTAAATGGCCGCTTCATAGTCACGCTTAGGTCATTTCTTCTTGCCACGAATCCTCAGCAACGCGCTGCTGTTACTTCTGAGAGACTAGACGCGCTATTGAGAACAACCTATGTTGGCAAAGTTTCGAACTACAAGCTCAGTGATGGACTAGTTGTGGACGTAGATGGTGCGCCGATGATCTACCTAACTCCAAATGATATTGATACAACTAAGAGGGAAAATCTTGATTCCATAACTGCGCAAGTAGCCGTGCGGCTAGGTGCTGTGCTGAAAGAGGCAAAGGCACTAACAGAGTCAACGGCGTTGATTAGAGCGATAGTATTTGCGGCAGGAGCTACAGTGCTTTTTCTGGTACTGCTCCGATTCCTCATTGTTGGCTACCGTAGAATACACGGATGGTTTCACCGCACAATCAGAAAGAAGGCGGAGAGTTCTCGAGTAGCTGGTATTGTTAGCGGGTCCGAATCCAACATCACCTTTCTGATTGTTGGTCGAACATTGTTGATCGTTGCTTGGTCCGTAGCATGTATTCTTTTCTATGCTTGGGCAACCTACGTTTTTGAACAGTTCCCAGTTACGCGGCCTTGGAGTGAAGGAACGGCTTCGTCGATTCTCGATGCTGTACGTTGGGTACTCGGTGGAATTCTGACTGCACTTCCTGGTCTTGCTACAGTTGTAGTAATCATGGTGGCTACACGTGGTATTACCCAGGTTGTTGGATTCCTACTGAAGCGAATTGAAAGTGGCGACGTTGCTCTATCGTGGATTGATACCGATACCGTGCTGCCCACAAGGCGCATTATTGTAGTGGTCATCGGGATCTTCGCAGTCGTTGGACTGATGCTCTCATTTGGCACAACAGGTGTGATAGGCCAGGCAGCAAGTGGTTGTATCCTGATGTATTCGCGTGTAATTCGTGTAGGCGAGTTTGTAAAAAATGCTGAGCATTTAGGTACAGTTAAACGAATTGGATTCTTCAATACCGTGCTTCACAACCCGTACCTCGAAGCAGTGTCTGTTCCGAACTCTGTAATTCTCGATCCTTCGAAACGTAGGGTTACCGTAAGCTCCTTGCACGGTAATATCCAAGACGTCTTTAATGAGAATGGCCAGCAGATTATGAGTCCACACAATATCACAGATCCATCCGCACCAAAAGTAGTTCCTCCAAAAGACTGGGATCCTCCGATAACGAATACATGAGGCATATTCTTTCATGTGGTTTCCTCTTGCTGTTGGCGATGCAATATCTGCACGCCCAACAGGCGCCCCTTATAGATGTGCGCAATGCTGTAGCAGAGTTTATAAGCGACGATGAGATCCCCAATTTTACAATACGAGGGATATATGTTGTTGGTAAGGTTGACACGATGAAGGCAGTGATAAAGACGTCCACTGTAAGAGCGCTTGGAAGCGAGTACGCAAGGTATAAGCCTGTGTTAAATAGTATTACATGGGTACCGATTGACTCGGTTAGTTCGGAAGTGTTTGTATCTGTACGCCTAGAAGGTACATCTATTCCGTTGCCACCAGACTCCGTGCGCGGGTCTGTAAGACTTACCGTTAGTGCGGCTACGTGGAACGGCGAAGACTGGCTTGGAACAACGTCGGAGCCATTTGTTGTGCCTGTAGCAAACGTGGGAGTTCCTAAGCCCCTTATCTCAGTTGCAGCATTAAAGATTACGCGCACAGAAGATCCAACTAAACTTGGTGCGTTTGTGATCACTGGTATAAAGCTATCTATTCCCAGTGCCGATAGTGTTAATAGAGTACCGGACGTACGTGAGTTTGACTATGGCGATGTAGTGGCAACGATTGATAAGAAGACTTTCCGCACAGTAGACCGCGAACGTGATGGGTTGCGCGTTGTTAGTCTTCATGCCGAGTTATCATCTAACGGCACTGTGATTATCAATGGTGTTTTAGAGGGAGAGGCGTTTCCATCAGCCGTGGCTAATCAGCCTTATTCTATGTCGATAGTATTAAAGGCTAGGCTGCGTCATGGCAATGTGCTTAGCCCATTTCGAGTTAGAACAATCAAGATTATGGCCCCATGAGTACTGCTAATAGAAGCGTAGTAGGTTTTACTGCGCTAAAAAACATGTAACGCCACAAATCGCGTTTGTATGCTTTGTATTGATGATAGGGGGACCATGCATTGAGAAGATTTTCCTTTGTGCGGATGCCAAGTGCATACTTGCCATACATGTAAACCAATCCCGGATAAAAGAGATAGAACAAGCGTCGAATGCTCTTAATTACATTGCGTGTCACATCGCGCCTCTTACATTCAACAAACCCAGCGGCCTGCATCTTCCCCCAAAACTCCTCGATGTCTGCATACGCCAGTATCGCCCAGCTCTTTGTTCACATCTGCATCAGCAATTCATCCGTAGAGCCGCGCACAACATCATTGCTAAAAAAGTCAGCCACAACTACACGTCCACCAGGTTTAAGAATCCGAAAAGCTTCTCTAAGAAATTTAATTTTATCATCGGCATAACACACGTTTTCAACGCCCCATACCACATCGAATGTGTTGTCTGGGAAAGACGTGTTGAGAAAATTGTCTACACAAAACGTTATTTCATTAAAGGAGTGCTTTGCAGCATTTTCTTTGCACTTGGCAACCTGTTTGGCGCTCCCCCAACTCCGCATTCAGCATCTAGTACAACGCTGCCGGATTTAGCCTCTCCAAATGAGGCAACTTTTGCATTCATGGCACTGAGTGCCGACTTTAGATTTGAGTTGCCTTTCTCCCAGTACCCATTAATGCATGCACATCTGTGCATTGAGGTGCCAAAACTCTTCGCAGTCTATCTGACAGTGAGGGTAATAATCAACTATCTCCTGAATATTTGATTCAGATGTCATATACAGATACCCCCTATCTATGACTTTGCACGAACGTTGCCAATATAAGTACATCCATGCACGCAACGTGTTTCGATCTAAATTGGCGTGTGATGTGAATTAGTCAAAATAAATGAGGCGTTATGCGTTCGCTCCTGATTGTTACTGTATTTATTAGTTGTCTAATTGTAGAAACAGTTGCCACTACCTTGCATGTAGGCATTGGTCAGACCTATCCAGATGTTTCTATTGCCAGCCGTTCTGCCATGCCAGGCGATACACTTTTAATTCATGAAGGTGCGTATCGGGGAACGTTTTGGATTGAGAACCTCAATGGTACTGATTCTGCGTGGATTGTAATCCGAGGTGTAAATCGCGAAGCTGTAAGATTTGAAGGGGGCGCGGAGAGCCTTCACCTATCAGACTGCTCGTTTATTCGCATCGAGAACTTTACAGTAACGCTTCAGACTGGCAATGGGATGAACATTGATGATGCAGGTACGATAGAGACTCCAACTCATCATATCTCGTTAAGGGAGATTTCATTTTTGAGTATGAATGCTACGGACAATAACGACATGCTAAAGCTTTCTGGGCTCGATAACTTTTCGATTGAATCTTGTGCGTTCTACGAGGGGTCTACAGGAGGCAGTGGCATAGACATGGTAGGCTGTCATCAGGGTCGCATTGTACAATGTCAGTTCCAACGCATGGGCTCCAATGCTATCCAAGCAAAGGGTGGAACGCAGTTCTTAAAAATACTACAGAATAGATTTATTGATGCTGGCCAGCGAGCAATTAATCTAGGGGGCTCCACTGGCCTCCAGTTTTTCCGACCAATCGACGCAACGTTTGAGGCAGCCGACATTCGCGTTTACGCCAACGTGTTCATACGTTCCGTAACACCCATAGCATACGTTGGTTCTGTCCGCATAGACGTTGCAAACAACACCATCATAGATCCCGAACGATGGGTGTTTAGAATTCTACAGGAAACAGTTGATGTCTCGCGCTTTGAACTTTGCGGTAATAACATCTTTCGCAACAATCTAATTGTTATGAAATCCACTCTCTCCACACATGTGAACATTGGTGCTAATACAGCACCCGAAACATTTCTAATGACGAGCAATTTGTGGTACATGACAGATAACATTGGAAGATCTAGGCCTACGGTGCCAGCTCTAACAGAATCTCGTGGCATCTATGGACTTCCCCCACTTTTAGTATCAGCCTCTGACTTCCATCTAAGTTCTGGAAGTCCTGCAATCGGAGCGGGGATCTTCGTCGATTCTCTTACTTCCGATTATGATGGAATAGCTTACACAAACCCTCCTTCTATCGGAGCATTCGAATGGCAGAACACATCAGCAGTGTGGGACCATTCGGCCCCTTCACAAATAGCTCTACAAAGAATTGCAGACGGCTGGATTGTTACCGTTCCACCTACGCGTCAGTCCGCGAACATCAGTGTCTATGACCTACGTGGTAGTCTTGTGCGTACTCTGGACCTACCGCCCGGCACGCATGATGTAAAAACCTCTCCATACCACTTCGTAATTGGTAATTAGTAACTCTCACCCAACTCGCTTCGCGAGTAGGAACAAGTTATTGTGGACGTTCACCGCCACGAATTTCCCCCTCTCTAGCGAAGCGTGAGAGAGGGGGAAATGGCGAAGCCATCGGGGAGAGTTGAATTAACAGAAAAACGCCGTGCCCCCTTTTATGAGGACACGGCGTTTATGTATCTGAAATGTTGAGTTATCTCACAATACGTAGCGGCATTGATGAAACTCCGTATGGAGTGCGCAAGATGATGGTGTATGATCCCTGTGGAAGGGTTGTAACATCGGTTTGAAGCACCAGATTACCCTCATCAAGAGGGCGATGCAGAAGCGTCATTAACGTAGATCCCTGTAGATCTGTAATAAATACTTCGGCATCGGTAGTTGCTTGGTCAACCGAAAGTGCAACTGTTACAAGTGAACCAGCAGGGTTTGGTATAACGCTGTTGATTCTCAGCATTGGACGGTGATGCCCACCGTCGACTTTTGAGATAGGATCATCAAGTCTAAAGGCACCGTTGCTGATCTTCTGACCATCAATATCGTACGACTCAAACTCAAGATTCACACTTGTGCCTTCTACACCCGAAAGTGTGAGATAGATTGGCTTCACAACAGTTCCTGGCTCAATGCCAATAGGACCGTCCGCAGCAGCACTAACAACGTGACCCGCAACACCACTCGGAACGAGCGTCACAATTGCAGATGACGCGTCGTTGCTGGCTGGACCAACGGCAAGAATTCTCTCTGTGCCCGGCGCCGTTAAACGAACTGCAGCAACGTTCTCGTTATATCCGTTCGAGTTAGTGAATGAGATCACAAATGTGCGAACCTTTGTTGGTTTTGTAGACTTGTCTTCGGCTGCGGCATCAGAAGCAGCCCCAGGTACACGTGCACGGTAATGCACAACATCGGAGAACTCAGCACCAGATCCGGAACCATCCGTGAAGAGGTAACGCACGTCTATCACCCACTGCTTTACCTTTGCAGGGTTGGTAAATGTGAGCTTTACAGCAGTAGAAGTCCCTGGTCCGCCGTCGATAGAAATAAATCCGGTTGCGCCGCTCATTGCACCGTTATTCCCGTTGCTCGAAATCGCAACAAGCGGAACTGTTGGTGATGCAACCTCAACACCAGTTACCGTAATGGTATTATCTGGCCGCGCCTGATTAACAAACCACAGCGTACCATTTGAGTCGTCGTCCATTACCACTGACGTCATAGAAGCAGTGTCGGCCTGCGTGCGCTCATCGCCAGTCTTTACGTGGATGCCCCTTTGCGGATTCCCGGTCAAGCCCGATTGGTCCCATGGAATGAACGTCTTCTTACGAACCACGGTGTAATACTGAACGCGTGTACATGTAACACACTTGCAGTCGGTATACGAATACCGAATAGCAAAGACTAGTGTATCACGGCACTTGAAGCTTGTTGGTGGCGCAGGGAACAACATGTTGAGATTGAGTGCAACACCGTTCATAAAGCTGATACATTCGCCTGGACCCCATTGTGCTTCGCGGCTGAATATTTGCAGTAGGACGGGGCCTGGTGCTAGCGTTGGTGCAATTGTACCAGAAAGAATGTCGCCAAAACTCCGCTGCCATGCAGTTGCAACGTTGTTGCATACTGTTCTGCGCTGAACGCTAACGATAGTGGCACTGAACTGTTTGATAGGCGCAGCACCTGCCGTAAGGGTTGCTTGAAGCGAAACACCTCCAGCACTGTTATACGTAAGCTTTACGTTGTCTACCTTATGGATGAATTCCTTGCAGCAGTCTTCTTTTGGTTCTTGCGGGCACGGCGGCAAGTCCCGGACTATACTGTCTCTACAGATGATAACGCCGTTAACTACCAACTGATAATAGAGCGTAATCATCGCATCCACTGGTGGAAGATCTGTGAATGTTGTGTTAAGCGTGAAGCTGCCTGCAGGCATCGCGAATGATGAAGGTGAGAACGATCCTTGCGGAGAGTTTAGGAGCAGTACACCTGGACCGGTAGAATTCCATCCAGAGAACGTTAACGTGTACTGCTGATTCCCAGCAGCATCCTTGCCTGCACAAATAACTGAGATCTTGCCGCTGTCTATACAGCCCTCTTTTTTGATAGTTACACAGGCCGGATTGGACTCGAGTTGACCAATGATCTGATCAGAAATAATGGAGCTTGCTATAAGGTGTCTCACAGCAGCATTTGCTGCAAACGTATTGCATGAAGCTTGTGATAGTGTTGCTGCAGCAGATACCGTTGCATTAAAGTCTGCAGTGGCAGAGAATCCTGCACCTATTGGAGTTGCACCAAAATAGTAGCCAGCATTCTTATCTCCAGATGTAAGACCCAGACTCCACGTTCCTAACGTACCGCATCCGCCTACAAACATCGGGCCCGGTGCTCCTGATGGCGCAAAGTTGCTCACCTTAGCAAACGCCAATGGGTTGTTGTACGAAAAAGCCGTTGGAGATGATGCAAGAGGGGAAGCCCAGGTTACGTTGAATGCACTTCCACGAGATAAACATGGACCAAGAATGAGGTTGTCCGATGGTGAATTATCAAGTGGCAAGAGGTCAGCAAACGTAACATGACGCAAGCCAACACTTCCTGCCGATACATTCATTCTTAATCGGTACGATATCGGTCCACCCGGTGCACTTAGTGCAGTTGTTGCAAATGTAGGAGCACTTGCTTTTTTAACACCCTTACCAAGTGTAAATCCTGCTGTGCCAACCACGGTAACATATTCGATATTCGAATTTACTGCAGCGGGAAGTGTTCCTCCGCTTATCGTGAACCTATTCGGAATGTTACCCAGCGCTGAAGTGTCTGTTACCTTCACATCAAACTCAATGAAGTAGAACGGAACACCACTCGTTCCATACTGACCACAGTTGCTGAAGAATATGTTCTGGCATACGGCGGGTATGGAAGGTAGAGTTGCCGTTACTGCATTTGTTGTTGGATTGTGCGTCATCGTAACACCTGTCCAATTGGATGCGGGCTGGCAAGGGGCGTTCCAAGCTGTGGACGTGTAGTACGAAGGATTGCCGACGTATTGGATGTTTGGATTGAGCGTATCAATGATCGATGCGCCGGTCAGAGCCTGGCCACCAATGTTTTGGACACGCAGTCTGTAGCGGAATGTTGCCCCTGGTAGGTAGGACGGTAACTCACTGCAAACCTCTTTCCAAATGCAGGCAGTTGGAGCAGGTGCGGCAACAACAAAAGATGCACATGCCTTCACGGGCGCAAAGCCAGGTGAGGTGAACCATGCGCAATTCGTGATTGTAGAACCAACGATTGCCGTTAGTGGAATAGTGAAGTTGATTTCAAAATACCTGCACTGGCCCGGAGCTAATGCCGTGGTGCTTGTGGCGGTAACAATTCCTGCCGTCAACGTTGCATTTAGTCCAGCCGATATCGTTCCAAGTGTAACGCCAGAGAGCGCAGTAGGAACCGTGTCTGTTACTGTAAATGAAGTGATCGTTGTTGTACCGGTATTGCAGATGTATACCTGATACTTACCGGTGCATCCTGGTTGACCGTTGGTGTACACCCACTTGCTGAGTGTTGCATTGTTAATGACTTTAATCTCTACACATGTTTGATTGCTGGTGTCGGATAGATTGCCGCAAGACTGATTGGCAGAACCAAGCGTACCATTTAGTACAGCCTTATTGGTGATTGTTGATCCATTTGGAAACAATGCTCGTGGGTAGAGCACCGTAAACGTGCAGCACACCATGTTATACATCGGCAGAGCAGAAAGATTGCCTACTGGCCATGAAATGGTAGACCCGCTTTGAGTAGCACCACACGATGATGGCTGGAGTATTGCGCCCGTTGGAAGCACGTCTGTTACAACTCCACCAACGAGGTTAAGTTGACCTGTTGTGCCCACGTTCTTGTAAACACAAACTTGATAACTCACCAACGAGTCTGATGTAGCATACGGACATGTGCCACCTTGATATGCAGCACCGGTGATGTACTTGTAGATATTCCAGGGTTCAACAGCAATGGCGCGTATCGAAACGAAAGGTGTGCAGAGGTCGGTTACTTGAATCGGACCCAACGTGCCTTGTAAACAGACGCGATTGCGCGCCGTGGTTCCATTACATGTTGTTCCATTTGGGAACTGCGTTGTTATTGTGAACGATCCTGAGCAGCCAGATGGAAGCGAGGCCCAAAAGAGAGAGTAGGTTCCGCCCAGGGCATTCACTGCTGGGCTCACTACGGTGGGAACACCACAAGGTGATGTATATGAAGCACTCAAAAATTCTAGGGATGGCGGTAACACGTCGGTAATTATGACGTTGGTTGCTCCTGCTGGAATCGAAAAGTACACGGTGTAGGAAAACGTCTGGCCGGTATTGATAGCCGTATCGCTTTCTACCTTCTTCAGTGTGAAGCCATCCTTTTGAGCTTCAGCAACCCAGGCCTGAGAAAGTACTTCGGTAGTGCCCGATAGTATAAGTGCTGTGGCAGCAGCCAATAGAATGAGGAGCCGTCTGGCTCCCGTGAGGGAAACAAACTTCTGCATATCATACCCCTTGTTGAATTGTTAAGCGAGAACTTAGCCTAAAATACTGTGTTGCCCACCGAGTAATTCTCCAGAAGGTGGCCGATGCCTAATCAGAGGCTACCGCGCTTCGCCTATCTGCTGGCGCCACATGGCGTAGTAGAGCCCTTTTTCCTCGAGCAGTGCCGTGTGAGTGCCCACTTCGATGATCTGCCCCTTCTCGAGCACGTAAATGCGGTCTGCGTGCATGATAGTGGAGAGTCGGTGGGCAATCATGATGGAAATGTGGTCTTTTCGGGACGAAATATCCCGGATGGTAGAGGTGATCTCTTCCTCAGTTATGGAATCGAGCGCCGAAGTGGCCTCATCAAATATCAGTACATCGGGCTGACGTAGCAGGGCCCGGGCTATAGAAAGGCGCTGCCGTTCTCCGCCCGACACTTTTACGCCCCCTTCACCAATTACGGAATCGAGGCCCTTTTCTGCACGTTCCAGTAGGGAGTGGCACGCAGCTTTGTTGAGCACATCTAAACAATCGGCATCTGTGGCGTTGGGATTTACGAAAAGGAGATTGTCGCGGATTGTCCCAGCAAAAAGTTGTGTTTCTTGTGTTACAAAGCCGATAAGCTGCCGAACGGTATCAAAGTCTAGTTCTTTTGAGTCGATACCGTTGTACAACAGCGTACCATCTTGTTGAGTATAAAGTCCAACAAGGAGCTTCACCAGTGTGGTCTTCCCAGATCCCGACGGTCCTACAAAAGCAACAGTCTCTTTTGTCTGAACACGAACGGAAATGTGTTGAAGTGCAGAAGCAGATGCGCTACGGTGTCTAAAGCTTACATCATGAAGCTCAATTGAATGCACATTAGAAATACTACGTGGCGCAAGTGGCTTGGCTTCAATCGGCGTATTGAAAATTTTGGTAAGGTTATCGAGCGATGCCTCTGCCTCGCGATAAATGCTGATGATAGCCCCCAATTCTTGTAGGGGGCCAAACAAGAAGAAGGAATACACAAAGAGCGAGAACAAGGCGCCAATTGTAATTGTGCCGTCATAAACAAGGTACAGCATCACAAACAGGATAGCAGTCCGCATGAAGTTCACGATGGTGCCTTGCACAAAACTCAAGGACCGCACGTATTTTACCTTCTTTAGCTCTAGTCCTAGAATCTTTTCCGTTACTCCGTTGAGTCGGTTGATTTCTTGATCCGCAAGGCCTAGTGACTTCACAAGTTCGATGTTGCGTAAAGATTCGGTAGTAGACCCACTCAACGCCGTGGTCTCTGCAACAATTACCTTCTGCATCTTTTTGATGCGTTTGCTGAGAATGTTGCTCACAACACCAATGGAGGTTACACCAACAAAGTACAAGACAACAATTATCCAATGCACGCTGAAGGCGTAGAAGATCACGAAGATGATGCCAACAAACGACGTAAACAGGATGTTGACGGATGCACCGATAACACGTTCGGCATCCGTCCGCGCTTTTTGCAATATCCCAAGTGTTTCTCCACTACGTTGATCTTCAAAATCTTGATAGCTCAAACGTAGCGAATGCCGCAACCCATCAGAATAGATGGCCGCGCCCACTTTTTGTACGATGTAGTTGATGAAATAGTCTTGGAAATTTTTTGCGGTGCGAGACATAAATGCTGCGCCAACTGCAAGGCCAAGGAATAGCAACACCTTCCCAAAGAAGGCATCTGCTGCCAGCTTAGGAGTTGCAAGAATTACGTTGTCAATTGTATACCGAAAGATCAGCGGATCCAGCAATGAGAACAACTGATTAACGGCCGCCAACAGCAGGGTCAATACTACAATCTTCTTGTGTCGGGCGAGATACGATAAGAGTAGTTTCATTGGATAGGGGGGGAAAGGGGGAAAGGGGCGCACCAACGTACGAAGAAGGCTTTAGTTGTATGTTGGCACATGCTTTTTTGTTTCCTCCTCCTGTTTCTTGTTGCCGGTACAGTTTCGGCACAGGTGCGTGTACAGGGAGCCCCCTTCAACGTTGTGTATGGGTGGTTTCCGAGTTGGATGCCTAGCACTGCAACGGCAGGCCTTGATGCATCGCAGCTCACTCATTTGGCATGGTTCAGTTGCGAGGTGGACACGTCCACAGGGGCCCTTGCGAACGTTGGGCTTTGGCAGACCACGCCAGTGGTGCAGTGGGCCAAGGCAAATAGTGTGCGCGTCCATCTAACGGTGACGTGTTTTGGCATTGAAAACACACGGGCATTGCTCCGAGACCCGCAACGTAGAACGCGTTGTATTGCAGATATCGCAGCAGCATTGCGTAGTAGGGATGCCGATGGTGTGAATCTCGACCTCGAGAGCGTTTCAAGTTTGCAACGCACGAACATGGTGACTTTTGTTCAAGAACTACGTGATTCACTACCGAATAGAGAAATCACGATGGCTACACCAGCGGTTGATTGGACTGGGGCATTCGATCTTGTTGTGCTGTCTCATATCTGCGACTTCCTCCTGCTGATGGGGTACGACTATCATTGGTCTGGCTCAGCAACGGCCGGCCCAGTAGCCCCGCTCGATGGAGAGACGTACAACGTAAAGCGAAGCGTTGGTACGTATCTCAGTGGTGGTGTAGACCCTCTAAAATTAGTTTTGGCTGTTCCACTCTATGCGCGCAAGTGGACCGTGGTTGGTCCAACACGCATGGCCGCAACGGTTGAGGGGGCGGAATCAACAGCCCTGCGTTTCTCATCGTTGATGTTGATGCCAAGCGCCTACGCACGCCTGTTTGATGCTGCCACATCTACATCGTGGTTTAATACTATTGAGGACGGCGTGGCTAGGCAGACATGGTGGGATGATTCATTGTCACTTGTGATGAAGTACCGATACATTCAGCAACAACAGTTACGAGGTGTTGGATATTGGGCTCTAGGCTATGATGGTGGTTCCCCCGCAGTATGGAATGGCCTACGTTCTATCGGCGCACCGAGCGACGTGCACGAGGAGCCCCGTACCATTGCCGAAACAGAAACTGTTTCTGTGTATGATCTCCGAGGTGTCCTGCTAGTAGAATGTTCCAGACGCAGCCTAGAAGCTATTCCATTTGCTAGAGGGTATTACCTTCTGCGGAGCTATCTAGGGAGTGTTGAGCGGTACGTGAGGTAGACCGCATTAGTGCAATCGTGTTTTTGTAAATTCCAACTCTCCGCCAGCATGTACGCAGCTACCTCAGGAAAAGTCATGAAGATTGTTTCGTTGTTCTACATCGCCATTGCGCTTCTTATTGGAGCTGGCAACGCAAACGCACAATATTATACCGTGCGCATCCTAGATGTAAAGCACGGCCTGCCCTCGTTTGAGATCAACACTACTCACGTTGATACCTTCGGCTATACGTGGATTGCAACTCAAGACGGACTCTGCAGATGGAACGGACGTAGAATTGAGACCTTTATGCCGAGTCTTGAAGATTCGACATCCATCCTTAGTCAGCGCTGTTATTCCATCACTGAACGTGCTGACGGAACCGTGCGGTTCTCGTCCATCAATGGCATCTCTACGTTTGATAAGGGGCGCCAAGCATTTAGAAACTGGAGTCCAAACGGCAACCGTAATAACACCGAACTGAGAGGTTCGCCTTTACACTGGCTTAACGACTCTGTGGCAGTGTTCTGGAGACTTTCTGGAACTTCCGTGCCCCCTACGAATATGCTATGTGCATTGGGTGCAGGGTCAGTAACACAAACCTATATCCGTGTTCCAGAATCAGGCAAGGTAGAGGTGATGACGGGGTTCGTAACGATGGTTGGAGATACCCTAGGCAGGCTCTGGGCCGCAACCCCCTATGGCCTAGCGATGAGGGAATTGCGTGATAGTGTGTTTGCCGTGGTTCATCATGCCATTGCATCAGAAAACAACATGATGCCCTACCTCTCATTGGTTGCTGAGTCGGGTTCATGGGCATGGCTTATCGACAAAGAACGCCGTCGACTATTTCGAGTTAATCTATCTAGAAAGGGAACTCTCACCCAGGTTGTACTACCAGCAACATTTGACATGAGTGATAAGTTCGCGTTGACTGCACTTTCAAAGAATCGCATGTTTCTCGTGAATTCGCGGGGAGTAGTCTGCATCGTAGCCCCGGGCTCATCCGGCGAATACCGAGCACATGTTGAAGACCTTACGTCTGCTCCGCATGCCAGATTCTTGATCACTGCAATGAACGGGGCTTACTCCTGCGTCGCAGACAAAAGAGACCGTGTATGGTTCTCTGCCATCGGTGGTGTGATGTGCTTTGAACTACAAACAAATGAATCCCGATATATTCCATTTGATTTGCCAGATGCTGATGGCGCGGAAGGGTTCATCGCTAATCCGATCCACGTAGACAACCAAGACCGTATCACAGCATATGATCCAAACATCGGTGTGATTATTGCCGATCCTAAACGCCCCTTTGCAATGCATTCCAAGAACTGGCCATCGGAAATCTTGACGCCTGCTGGTATTGATGAAGATAGATTCTTGGCAATTCGTTTAAGTGAAAAACTGAGTATGACCATTGTCAACGTCCGCACTGGCACCTCGGAGGACTTCAATATTGGCGATCATCGATCAATGTCTTGCCTGTACCGAGCACGCGATGGAAGAATTTGGGCGGGAGGACTCCGTTCTGTTATCTCGTTCTGGCCGAGTGAACGAACAGCGACGAAGTACACCATTTCTGCTAGGACGCCCGACGCAGAAATCTACAGTGAGGTTGTGCAACGGATCAGCGAATCGCCAGACGGACGCATATGGGCGTTTACCGACTATGGGAAATACGTTCTCGATCCAACATCGCAACTGTTCGTGTTCCAAAAGCCACAGGGTACATTTAGAGACTTCATCATTCAAGATGCGGTACTCGACTTTATTCCGAGTAGGGATGGCAAGACTTGGGTGTATGGCTATCGCGAGCTTGGCACGATGTCTGCTGATGGTAGCATAACACCAGTTGATCTGAGTCCGGCCAATGCCACAACAGAACTCCTCGCTTCGATCAAGTATGTTTCGATGATTGACAACGCGCGTGCAATTATCGTCGACCGCCGAGGTGTAGCTGTTGCAGATCTCAACAAACGAACGTTTGAGCGTATCAGAAGCCCCTTTGTTGAAGTTGGACGTCAGCCGTATCTGGGAGCACAACGCGACCATCTCGGTAGACTGTGGATAGTTGCAACAACACACGTTGAGGTGTTTGATGTGAAGACGCTTCGTTTCAGACTCATTCCACTAGAAACAGTGAGTGGAAAAATGTTCATCAAGAACGCTTACTTCCCAAAGGTTGGTAACGTTATCAAAGTAGTGCTAGTGCATAGTGAAGGGTTTCATGTACTCGATCCACATAGTGTGCCAGCAGTTCGTACAGATGTGAGAGTGATGTTTAGTTCTCTGCTGGTGCATGATTCTCTGCGTGCGCTCCACCCGTGGTTACATGAGCGCGACACGCTGACGATTGCGTACGAAGACTCGCCGTTTACTATCAGGTTCTCGGTTGTAGACCCAACCTATGGTGAGTTCCTTCGCTATCGGTATTTGCTAGAAGGTTATGACGAGCGATGGATTGAGACTGGTGATGTTTTGGAAAGTCGGTACCAAAATGTAGACCCAGGTACATACCGATACCGCGTGCAGGTCTTTGATGTGGACGGTACATGGAAGGAACCGCGGGAGCCCCTTACGGTAATCATTGAACCATCGTGGTGGCAAACGTTGTGGTTAAAGATTGGTTCGGCTTTGATGATTGGCCTCTTCAGTTTTGGCTTCTACCGAAATCGTGTGCGTACCATTACTGCTCGTAACCACGAACTCGAGCGGCAAGTTCAGGACCGCACAAAGGACTTGAAAGCCGAACAAGAACGTAGCGATAGGTTGCTACTGAATGTTCTTCCTGCACAGGTGGCGGACCGACTAAAGAACGGCGAGCGCCATATTGCAGATAGCTACTCAGATGCCTCGATACTGTTTGCAGACCTTGTTGGATTTACTCCTCTAACATCAACGTTAGCTCCACAAGAAGTTGTGAGAGTGCTCAATGACCTCTTCTCGCGATTTGACAGACTAGCGAAGGAACACGGAGTAGAACGGATCAAAACGATTGGTGATGGATATATGGCCGCATCCGGTGTACCAGTTCCTACGCACGACCATGCTACACGTATGGCGCGTTTCGCAATTGGTATTGTTGCTACAATGAACCAGTTCGCAGAAGAGTCCGGCTATAATTTGCACGTGCGCATTGGAATCAACTGCGGAGACGTTGTAGCTGCAGTTGTGGGAGAGAGCCGTTTTGCCTACGATCTATGGGGCGATGCTGTTAACGTTGCGGCTCGCATGGAGTCCTTATGTGAAACAGATCGAATCCACTGCACAAAGGCATTCGTTGATGAGCTGTCATTGCAAGGGGGCTCTGCCTTTGTGATAGAAGAACATGGACTTCTAGAAGTAAAAGGCAAAGGACAAATGCACACATTCTGGATTTCGGAGGGTAAGAAGCCCTGATCTACTTGCGTTCGTCGCCGTAAAAAAGCAACTTCCATGTGTCATTGCGAACTGGAGAATTTGCTTTCGATGCCTTCGATGCCTTCTTTGGCTCGGGTGCTATTTTCTCGTAACACTTATGGAACGATCTCAATCCTGCTTGTGCCTGTATCTGACATCCGCGTTCTTCCGAGCCATAGCGAATTGAATAGCCCGCGAGCCGGTTTTTTTCGTCGCACATCGGTGTAACAACAACTTGTTCAGGCACCAGTCCTTCTGCTAGCTCAATGTTAGGAAAGGATGGGGCACCGCCACCTATCCTGTCTACAGTCTGACATTTATGCGTGAGCAAAACAACATCCTTGTTCTTATCAACTACTCGCAGGGTTACAGACTTTGTTGCGTCGTCAATAATAGATTCAAGGGTAACTGCGGTAGGATCCAAACTATCTAGCACGATGAACACAGACTCACCATACTTCATAACAATCTCGTCGCCCACCTTATTGAGGGTTTCAGTTCTGGCAGCAGCTTTGCCCTTAGCTGATGCGGAATACGTTAATCCACCTGCGGTTGCCTGTGTATAGACCGTATCCTCAGTCACAACAACTGGCTGATAGGCAGCCGCCAACGCGGCCGGCGTTGTAGCAGGATTCTTTTGTGTTGTTGTTGTGGTTGTGGTGGTTGTAGTTGTGGTAGCAGAGCTCCCACATCCAACAACTATTATACACAAAAGTGCAAAGGCAAGGACTTGACTCAATGTAGTTTTCCCGTATAATAGCTGATGTTTGTTACCTTGCTTTTCGACTCGGTGAGGGCACGAAAGAGCATATCTCGTAGTACGGATGATTCTGATGGACCGATGATGATAAAGCGATGATCGTGAAGCTGAGCCAACGATTCAAGTTCGGTGCGTGTGATGATGGGGCCAATCCGTTGAAACTCCGCACGTGTTTTAAGCAAGAGTGGCGGAAACGTTCCAAGGATAACGGTTCTTGTATGCGTACAGTCAGTCTGTAATGACGCAGCAATAGCAGACGAAAGTGCCGTAGAGAAATATGGAAGTGTTGCTGGAACGTCGCTATGTTTAAGGGACCTTGTGCCGCTTAGCGAGTCTAACAGATGCATAGCCGTTGCATTGTTGCCAGCCAATACGTTGCCATCGCCGTAGAAAATCTTGACAACTGTGGGTGTTGGAAGGTCCTGAATAAAAGCACGCAGGTCGTTCCACCCTTGAGGGTCCAGTGAGATCACTGCAATCGATACTGAGGAACTATCCACTGCCCACTGGGTGGATACCCTAGCACCAACAGCCTCGCGAGGTTCATCACCATTTCTGCCAGATCCTTCGGAGCACGAAGAAGTGGCAGCGATAATAATGACCGATGTAAGGATTAGCCTATATGCTCTGAGCAGAATGAAGTTCATTTTAGTTGCAGATTCTCCACGCCTTGCCAGTCTGGAGGAACACCAGAAATCATATGGTGTGCCGCCTGATCAAGATAGCGTTTGGATGAGTGATCTTCGGGAAATACATGGATGATTTTTTTAAATGAGAGCGCCGACTCTGCAAAGTGAGGGTATGCCCGAAAGTTAGCTGAAATTCATAGCGGCTCCAGCCACAATGGTAGATTGCGTTACCACACTTAATCATCATCTAGGAGGGAGCCTCTATGAAGGCCAAACATACATCACAAACTGGCGATATGGATGTAGCGTTTGCATCGATCTTGGAAACCGCGAACGACGAGACAGCGGATCTAGCTGGAGAACGATACAGTAACGAGAAGCCAGATGAGGGCCAGTTTAGCCGCTGGGGCAGTAATCCTGGCAGCGTGGCCGTAGGTGGTCTGCGGGTGCGTGTAGATTCGAAGCATGCAGGAGCCTCCGCTACTCGTGATGCAGGCTCTGATGCGTGGTCTAGGAACAAGGCAATTCGAAGAGACTGCTGAAGTGCTCATGGACTCGTTCGGGTTGTCCAAGTCAACTCTTTCGGCAGATTTCGCCAAGCATAGCAGAGAGATATTGGAAGCGTTTCTTGAGCGACGGCTCGATGATACAACCTACGTGGCCATACGTCGACCATGCGTTGAATAGATTCTTCTTGGTTCGTAGCCCTAAAACGTATTTCGCGTACACATACAGCAGGCCAGGATAGAAGAGGTAGTAGAGCCGTTGGATACTCTTGCTTACGTGTATGGTAACGTCTTGCTTCTTGCACTGCGTAAAACCAGCGAGTGTTATTTTATTCCTGAACTCATCGATATCGGCATAGGCAAGAATTGCCCAGGTCTCGGTCCATTTGCGCATAAGTTCTGCATCTGCCGTGCCTGGCTGAACGTTGTTGCTAAAGAAGTCTGCAACAATGAGGCGTCCACCCGGCTTAAGGATTCTAAATGCTTCACGAAGAAAATTTATTTTATCGTTGGCGTAACAAACGCTTTCAACGCCCCATACTACGCCGAAGGTATTATCGGGGAAAGTAGTTTCCTGATAGTTCTGAATATCAAAGACTACACTCTTTGTTACTCCACGATTTGCTGCGTTTATTCTACAGGTATCAATCTGTTTGGAACTCAGAGAAATTCCCGTGACGTTACATCCAAGTTGAGAGGCGAGAAATATCGATGAGCCACCAACACCGCAGCCAGCGTCCAGAACATCATCACCTTGCTCAATACCACCGTAGGCTGCTACTTTGGCATTCATATTACTGAGAGCCGCTTTTAGGTTTGGTGTTGTTTGATCCCCAAACCCATAATGCATACAAAGCTGTGCATTGAGGTGCCAAAACTCTTCGTAATCAACTTGACAGTGATCGTAGTATTCTACGATCTCCTCTACATTTAATGCGGTTCCCATAGTAATGCAACCCCTTGCAATTCAATGCCCCCTACCCAATAAGCATTCAGTACATGTACTACGAATACGAAAGTTTTTCGTATGAATACGTATGTATTTATTCAGTATGGATTCTAGTCACGAGGTTACTAAATATCGACCTCTAGTTATGTAAAGAAGAAACAATATTGGAATACTATGTGTTGCAACATACATTTGCCTTTAATCACATTCTATCAGGAGAATTCTACATGTCAGACAAAAAGATCATAGCCGTATTCGGCGCTACAGGTGCACAAGGTGGGGGGCTGGTGCGTGCCATCCTTTCCGATCCAACAAGTGATTTTGCAGTGCGTGCAATTACCCGCAACGTACACTCAGACAAGGCAAAACAACTTGTAGGGCTTGGTGCAGAAGTAGTAGTTGCAGATTCAGACAATGAGGCAAGTATTGCCGAAGCACTCAAGGGTGTGTACGGGGCTTTCTTTGTTACTGCGTTCTGGGAACACTTCTCTGCAGAGAAGGAAACAACACAGGCACATAACATGGCGTCGGCAGCAAAGACCGCTGGCGTGCAGCATGTAATCTGGTCATCGTTTGAAGACACACGCAATTGGATTCCACTTTCGGACGCCCGTATGCCAACGCTTCAGGAGAAATACAAGGTGCCACACTTTGATGCCAAGGGAGAAGCCAATGCTGCCTTCACAGACATGGGTCTTCCAGTAACAATTCTGAACACGTCTTTCTACTGGGAAAACTTCATCTTCTTTGGTGCGGGCCCCGCTCGTGGAGAAGATGGTGCTTTGTATCTCACAATGCCGATGGACGATAAACTGCTGCCAGGCATCGCCGTAGGTGATATCGGCAAGTGCGCCTATGCAATCTTCAAGAACCCAAACTGTATCAGAAAAACAGTTAGCATTGCCGGCGAACACCTAACTGGTGTACAGATGGCGCAACAACTATCGTCAGCCCTGGGTGAGTGGGTAACGTATAACGGTATTCCTGCATCTGTCTTCCGCACCTTTGGCTTCCCAGGCGCAGATGAGATGGGTAACATGTACCAGTTCAAAAGTCTCTTCAATGATGACTATGTTGGAGCAAGAGACATCAACCTCGTAAAACAGCTGGTTCCTGATCTTCAGAGCTTTGCATCATGGCTCGAAACAAACTCATCAGCTATCCCAATTGGGTAAATGAACCTCTAGATACCGCTGAAGAGCATAAAACCCCCGTGATCACACAGACAGCGGGGGTTTTTCATTGTGTGCAGTCAAAGCTTGAAGGGGGCTGGAACAGCGTTATGGATCTTATTCTGCTCTAGTATCGTCCAGAGTCTGACTACAAGATTTTGAACTCACTATTGCAAGGCTTGCACTCCTATGAAACAAATATTTTCTTCGTTCTCACTGTTCTTGATGGTTGCTCTCCTCACACAAGGATATCGAGCTCCAACAGTTTCAGCCCAAGCTGCGCCTAACCTCGGGACTTCAGCTCCATATGGCGGATTCTCGGGCGGCGGAGCAATTAAGAACACGGGGCTTACGGTGATAACAGGAGATCTTGGAACCTACGTGGGTTCCGTTACAGGATTTCCGCCAGGAATCTATACGGGTGCTCTCCATGTTGCTGATGCCGCAGCCCTGGTAGCAAAGAACGACGTAACACTAGCGTATCGCTCGCTCAACGATGCCGTAAATATCGTGAAGTTTGATACGGCGTTGGGAGCAACGATGGGAAATGGACAAATACTTACGCCTCGTACCTACGGGCGTGGTGATCTAACAACCATTTCAGGCAACCTTACATTTGATGCAAAGGGTAACCCCGATGCGATCTTTATCATAAAGATCGGTGCAGCACTGAATGTTGCTAAGAACACGCAAATAATCCTAGCTAATCAAGCAGCAGCCAAGAATATCTACTGGGCCGTTGGTGGTGCTGTAAGTATTCTCGACTTTTCAACATTCAAGGGAACAATCCTTGCCGATGGTGCTATCCATCTCTATGGTGGAAGTACGCTTGAGGGCAGAGCACTAGCAGTTACAGGTGCGATTACCTTTGCTGGAAATGACGTTCGTATTCCAACATCGCCCATTGTTAAAACGCTCGTGGTTCTGTCGCCGGTTTTGGGTCAACAAATCAAAGCTGACACTAAGAACTTCCAAATTTCATGGAACGGTGTTGGGGTTGGACTTACCAAGCGTATAGAGTACTCATTGAACAATGGACTCACGTGGTCACAAATCGGTATTCTCAATGGCGCTGGAACTACGTATTCCTGGGATTTGCCAGACTCAACATCCAATTCAGCTTTCGTACGGGTAACGGATGAAAACTCTCTGCGTGGAGTAAGCGGTCGGTTTTCCATCGTAGCAACTACAGTTCCGGACAGCATCACAGTTGTTCGCCCCTCGGCTGGCGAAATCCTCAGGGGCACGATGTTGCAGTATGCAATAACGTGGCGTGGTACAGGCATTGCCCCTTCAAAGACTTTTCATTATTCGCTTGATAGTGGCATTACGTGGACGCTTATAGGGACAACTACTACTGACGGATTTGTGTACTACTGGGATGTTCCAGACACTTCGTCAACAAACGCAATGGTTCGTATCACCGATTCCAAAAACCTTGTGGGAAGAAGCAAGGCGTTCATGATTGCTCCACGCACACTAGCTGACATGTTAATTGTGCTCACGCCAAAACAAGGTGACACACTGATTGCAGGAACCACGGGATACCAAGTCACGTGGACGGGTGTAGGTATCGATCCAACAAAAACAATAGAATATTCTGCAGACGGAGGTGCAACGTGGACCGTTGTAGACACAGTTACTAGTGCAGCAATGAACTATTCATGGGATGTGCCACTTGCCGCATCTAACCAGTTGATTCTCCGGATCACTGATGCCAACGGTCTCAAAGCATCAAGCGGAATGTTTACGATTGTTGCCACACAGTCTGCAAGTAGCATCATCGTTGTTCGTCCAGCCACTGGAGAAATTATTGCTAGTGGTAATCTCAACTACATTATTGAAGTGCTGTCGGTAAATGTGTCCAGATACCGCACGGTAGAATATTCATCGAACGATGGGTACACGTGGGAACCGCTTGGATTTATGAATTTCGACGACACAAAATTTGTCTGGATGTACGTGCCCTTGGAGGAGACAACTCAAGGACGCATTCGCATTACGGATACTACTGGGATAACTGGTATAAGCGGTCGGTTCTCAATTCGCACAACGTCAGACGTTGCTTCCGAAGAGAATCACGTGGTTACTGGCGTTTCGATTTCACCAGTTCCTTCTTCTCAACTCGTGAACGTTGCTATCGAAGTAGCAACAGCTGGAAAGATCAACCTAACGATAGTCAATAACCTTGGCCAGGTAGTACGGCAGCTAGACGCAAATGCAGAGACTTCCGGAACACAGTGGATATCTATACGCATTGAGGACCTACCATCTGGTGCATATAGTCTAGTGATGCGAGCAGGATCTCAGGCATCCGTTTTTTCATTACCCATTGTTCGTTAATCTAAAAACACACCATGAAAAATTGGAAATCAATTGCTCTAGCATTTGCACTGCTAGTTGTCAGCAACATATCATCCACCGCCCAAGGACCCAAAGGAAGAGACTTTGGTTTTGGTATCGTTCTTGGCGAGCCACTTGGTTTAACACTCAAGTATTGGACGTCTAATGAAAATGCTTGGCAGGCAAGTATTGGCGCTTCGTACTTTGGTGCGCCTCGCATACAGGTAGACTATCTCTGGCACCTCAATGTGTTTAAATCGGATGTTGTAAAACTCCTTGTGGGCCCAGGCGCTGGTATTGGATTTGGACATGAAGGTAGCGGCTTCTGGCATAAGGAAAAGGGGCATAAGTATTGGTACTATCGTCAGGACGAAAGTTTTGGAGTTGGTGTGCGCATAATCACTGGTATCAATATCATCCCGCGCAACGCACCCATCGAAATCTTCCTTGAGCTTGGACCAAACATTGGTATCTATCCTGGCTTTGGTGTTGGCCTAGATGCAGGTATCGGCATTCGCTTCTATCCGTAATATCGGGTAGAAAGATCTAGGTGGTTATAGCACCCGTAGTCAAAACATACACGTTGACTACGGGTGCTCTCTTTTAGTGCAATATTCGATTGACGGTGATGGATGGGTAGAGGGTGTTATGCGGTTGAAGCATTCATTATTACCAAGGCATAGAACCTTGGCAACAATTACCGAGCGATAATATACGGCGGAGTATACTGCTTGGCTTTGGACTATGCAATCGCAACCTAGACACCTTCGGGGAGCCCCGTAACATTGAGGCGTGGCGAATCGCTTTTACAAACAGTCTGTCCGAGAATGTCCATGATCAAATACACCACGTCACCATAGTCTTCATCGAAATGAAATTTCACGTAGGATGTTGCAGGATTAGGTGTGATCGCAAATCGAGTTTGCGAAGCAACAACATCCACACTTGAGATCAGGCCGATCATCACACTACTAAATGTTGTGTACATCGAACTCTGTATAAGGGAGGACCTACTGTGAAATCCCCAAGAGAGTACACCTTTTGTATAGATGAGATTATTCTTCGCAATCAAGGATGGAGAGCCACTTTCACCGGGCGCTCCATTGGCGCCTATTGAAAGTAAATAGTTTGGGTGTTCGATTGAGACATAACCATGGCGATAGTACAGAGTGTCTCCGTTATATACCCGAGAGGAATCTAGCGGATCTACTGTAGCTGGATATGAAAACCTATGTACTAGTGATTCGACAGGATAGGCACGTCTTGGATTGTGGAATGCAACGCCACTGGCAATCCCGAACATACAGTGAGCCGCCGTAAGCACCCACTTGTCTCCAACCATTACACCGGAGCATGATGGATATCCTCCATTACCATCCACACCACGCAGAGCTACGATGCACCGAGCAGGATACGATCCGATATCGAACCATTGTGCTGCTGGAAGTCGGATCGTGGAATTTTCAATTAGCCCCTTATTGAGTCGAGTTCATTCGGCAACGAAAATGAGCCGGAGATAGAACCTATAAAACCACCACTCTTCCCTTCAAAGGGGGCTGTGGTAGCAATTCGAACGGAGTCAAGCACGTAGGTCTGATGGTCATAGCTATACAACCAAAGTTGTTGTGCATTCAATGCAGAGGTTAAACACAAAGAAAGGATGAGAATAACTACATAGTGGGGCACGTTGTTGCTCCTAGTCATTGTACAATTCATTCCACCCACGCACTAACAATGGTTGCATTGCTTTCTGCGTATTCCCAAAGCCCCTTATAGAATGGATGCGCTGCGATTGTAGATGCATCGCCGATGATCACAAGTTTTCTACGTGCGCGCGTCATTGCTACGTTCATGCGCCGTACATCACGGAGAAATCCGATCTCTTGAGAGTCATTGCTGCGGACGAGTGAGATGATAATACCATCACATTCCGAACCTTGAAACGAATCCACAGTGTTGATGTCCAGCGAGGCAACACGCGAGCGTTGTTCATCGGTCAACAATGAAGCAATGAGCCTAACCTGACCTCGATACGGGGAGATGATGCCGATGCTCCATGTTTCATGTCCCGGATATTGGCATAGTTGATCAAACATAGCGATGGCACGTTCTGCCTCTCCGATGTTTGACAACGACTCGTTGCCTTCTCCTGCGGTTTCTTCCCAGCCCCTTCCCGAAGTGTCAACAATGAGAAGGCTTTCTGATAGTGGTGAACCATCGGGGATGGTTCTATCTTCAACGCTTGGATGAGACGTAACCATACCATTGTAGAATGCCGTGTTGGAATACGACATAATCACTCGATTCATGCGGTATTGTTCTGTGAGCAAGCTCACGGCATTGGGGAATTGCTCAATGCAGCGCTCTAACATGGTAATGCTTAGCCCCATAGACGAAGCTTGTTTGTTGATTATGGTAGGGGGCAGTTGATGAGGATCGCCCGAGAGTATCACACGTTCTGCGCGTAACAAGGGGATACACATTGCAGGATCGAGGGCTTGGCCTGCTTCGTCGATAACAACGTATTCAAAGCGCCGTCCACGCAGCTCTTCATTTCGTGATGCCACTAGTGTACATGCAACTACATCTGCTTGATCCACGATTAAATCCGTGGCCTGTTTCTCCATACGGCGCACATCGGCGATGATGCTTCGTGCTTCATTGAGCAACAGTTTTCTCTGCTCCATCTCTGCTTTACCAAACGACCGTTTGTATTTGGTTGCCATACGTCGGAACTCATCAGCACGCTTGCGGAGCTCCTTCATATCTGCTGCTAACCCAGTGCGTTTTACCCGCTCGCTCAGTGTATGACGCATAACATCAGGATCTACACGAGCAAGATTTCCGATACGCACAACATCGAGTCCAGCAGTCGCGCACCGCTCCGTGAGAACATCCACTGCAGCATTGGAAGGTGCGCACACGAGTACCGGTTTTGATCTTTTAGCAGTGCGGCGGAGTACTTCAACAAGCGTTGTTGTTTTGCCCGTGCCTGGTGGACCATGTATGAAGGCAACATCGTTAGCACGAAGAGCAAGATCAACGGCCGCACATTGTGATTGATTGAGTCCAACAATGTTCTCAACAGTACCTGCTTGCGAGAACGTAGGCAGCTTGTTGCCAAACAATACATCTCGCAATGTTGCAAGCCTATCATCATCGGCGCTTGCTAGACGTTGAAGAGCATCGGCCATGTCCTTGAAGCCCGATGCATCAAACGTTAATTGTACGCCAAGTCTTCCATCGTCCAACCAATCCGGATGATCATTATCTCGCAAGATGATGTGCGCAAGATTCCCCGTAACCCAGTGAATGGTGCCATTAACTGCTCGTTGTTCCGTGCCTGATTGTGAGAAGAGCTGGCATGGTTTGCCCCCTCCCAATTGATGAGGCCCACTCTGGCCAGTGCGCTCAACAACCACAAACGGATATTCTCCAAAGCCATATCCTTTTTCGCGTATACGAAGCGGAAACCACGCCACACCGTCGGCAACGCGCTGCCGCACGGGTGCTACGCCTGTGAGTACACGGAAGCGTTCGGCATGAGCATCACGCTCTAGTTGGAGGGCAAGAGTTAAGGTTTCGAGCATAGGGTGGGGGAGATGACGTCATCCCGTCATCTCGTCATTCTGTCATTTCTTCACCGTACATCCTGCCGATGCAGAGCCCCTTCAAACGTACGGCGCAGAGATTCGAAGTCGCGCGACGTTTTCTTTTCCGTAATCGTTTTAACAACTGCCTGCTCGATAGAATCGGTTGGCCCAAACCAATTGATTGGTTCATTGCCTGAGATCTTTATCAAAAGTTTACTGCCATTTTCTCTGTCGAGATAGAAGTGGTCTTTAAGTGCACCGAGAATCTCACCAGCTTGATACTCCGTTGTGCCGGCCATTTCAATTGTTCCGCTAAGATCTTGAATGATGCGCACAACATCGTCTGGACTTGTAACAAAATATCGTAGTACCGAAGAAAACGACTTGTGGGCTCTACTCGGTTTGTGTGAAGCAACGATTGGTTCTGCAACAGGCGCAACTATTGATTTTGTAACAGGCGCAACTATTGATTTTGTAACAGGCGCAACTATTGATTTTGTAACAGGCGCAACTATTGATTTTGTAACAGGCGCAACGATTGGTTCTGCAGCCGGCGCAGTTTTAGCGGCGACAGGGGGTATTTCGGCGGGAAGAGTTTTGGTCTTTTTTGCTGATGCTTCCTTATCAACTCCACCTTTAGCTACATAGCGTTTCTTAACCGCATCTACGTAGACCTCAATTTCGTCGATTGCAAGGTCAACAACGAAATATGCTTTTCCGAGACGGTCAACAAACGCATTAATCTTATGGAACCGCACATCATTGCTGAGGTCTGTATAGGCAAAGTGGTCAAATCCCTTTGCTGCGCGCACCAGTTCTGTTTGGCGTAGTTCTTCATTTGGGTTATTCCTAGCTACCCAACGCCGGATGCGCCTCGCTCTATTGAGAGCCAATTTCAGGTCAGAGTCAAAGTCGCCATTATTCAACTGTTTCACGCGCGCTTGGATCTCGCCATTGGTCGTGAGTTCGATGATCATCTCTAAAAATTCAAATTCTTCTTGCGTCAAAAGGGGCTCCAGCAGTCAAAATAGAATCCGCAAGTTAGCTAGTTATACCCTCTCTGCCAACGATCTCTTGGACACAATTCGCGTAAGCATCCGAGCAAGTACAGGTTGACTGTTACGCTAAAAGGTTGGGATCGATAAAGTTTGGCAAGAGCTTATGGTAGTCAACGGGTGCTGTGGAGTTGATGTTCAGTAGAACATATCGCAGCCAA
>Ga0209591_10000284_pt1 | contig 67511 bp, 60 predicted proteins | sample MAT01_FD_187207 | JGI IMG/M metagenome (GOLD analysis project Ga0209591, IMG submission 187207) | Freshwater microbial communities from Lake Fryxell liftoff mats and glacier meltwater in Antarctica - MAT-01 (SPAdes) (version 2) | ecosystem: Environmental > Aquatic > Freshwater > Ice > Liftoff...
GACAGTGGCTCCTCTTACTTCGGCAGGTACGCCCTATCCATTTCGATTGCCTTGCAAATTCGACGGCAAGCCGGGCCTCATTGTTCTTGATCAGGTCCGGACGGTTGATCGCGAACGGCTAGTCCGAAAGCTCGGCGCATTGTCCTCGCTCACCCTTCAACAGCTGCTTCATGTCTTTCGAGAAATGTTCGAGCTCTGAAAACGCTTGGAGCTGACGAGCGCCACCGGTACGTTGGGCGGCATGAAGATCGAAACGCCTGATAGCATGGCGGCGGAACTCGCCGCGTGGAACAACGGCCAGGGCATCGACTTGCGTAGCTGGGTCAGCTGCACGGGATCCTTCTCGCTCGCTGTGGCCTACGCAGCAGTACTCTGGCCACGTTTCGTCGAGTATGAGGGCTATGTCCTACGCGAAGGGTTCTCAGTCGACGCTCTGCACGGATTCGAGGCGCAGACCCCCGGACAACGTCGCGTGGTTGAGACCGTGATGAATCATTTTCACATGGCGGACCTTCAGCACTTCGGCTGTCCTGATCTCAGTCGAGACAAGATCACTTTCCTCGGAAACACGCTGAAGGAGATTCATGAGGTCAAACTCCGCCACGATTTTCCTGGTCGCTCCTTCGAAGTCTCCCTCTGGACACCGGACGATCCCGAAGCCCTCGTGGAATACGAACTGTCCTTCTGGCAACGATGAAGACCCACCCGTGGCTTGCAACGTGCTTTGTTTAGGCCGCAACTTCCGACGACCCACAGCGGAGGCACGAAGCGAAGGGCAACTTGCAACTTGGCGTTCCGGCGATAATCTGCCCGCATGCCTCTAGATGTTCGACAACTCACGCCAGATGACGTAGCGCTGACGTACGCCCTGCTGACGACCTTCGGTGAAGCCTTCAATGACGCGGGCACTTATGCTGATAAGCGACCGAGTGCTGGTTATCTGCGCGGACTGCTCGGTGCCGACACCTTCATTGCGCTCGCTGCTCTGAAGGATGATGCTGTTGTCGGGGGCATCGCGGCCTACGAGCTGAGGAAGTTCGAGTAGGAGCGGAGCGAGATCTACATCTACTGAAGATGAACCGGCCATCGCGCTATACACGAAGCTGGGAACCCATAAAGATGTCTTGCACTTCGATATCCCTGTTGAGGGCGCGCCTGCCGCCCCACCACCGATTCTCTCGGGAACCTAGCCAAAAAGTCACAGCACCATGAATCGAACAGAACAGACATCCGTTGCGTCTCAGCCGCTTCTCGCCGTTCGCGACGTGCCCGTAGCAAGCCGTTGATCACGTTCAACGCAACAAGTCAGTATGAAGGCAATACTTAGCCAACGTGCCGTCAGAACGGCCAGTAATGACGTCGCCGGTGGGAGTAAAAACGGACGCGGTCGCAGCCTTGTCCAGCGGTTGAAGCCTGCCCGTACCAATGTGGAAAGCTTCACCGTCAGCCAAGGTCCATCCGCCGCTCGGAGAGAACCTGTCATTGTTTCCGCCCAGCGGTAGCTCCATGAGTTTCTTCCCATCAAGGCCGACCCAACGATCGCCTGGCAATTTGTCCACGCTCGGAAAAAGCTCAGTCCCCGTCCAAAGCAACGATGGCTTGCCTAACGCAACGACACCCGGGGCGCGACGGAGTCTGAACTTCTCTGGAGCCGAGGTGTAAGGTGTCCCAGGGGAGTTCCGGAATAGACCTCGTAAACGGTGAGCGACGCGTCGTCCCGCGTCGCTACCAGTGTGCCATTGCTGCCAAAAAGCCAAAAGGACGTCAAGAGTGAGCGCTGCTGCCGGTGGCCCCGCAAGGCGACCAGCTAAAGCCCGCGCCAACCATGTTATCAGGCGGTGCGGGCATTATCGGCACGAGATCGGTGGTGGTCACTGGCGACGTACTCAGCACGTGCCGCGACGCTAGCCTGCGGATCGTTTGAACTCCCTTTGGAGGACGAATCGTTTTCCACACGTCCACAGCCTAACTCTGCCGTCACCGTGAGCATCCCTGCTCGGCGCCAAGCCTTCATCTCCGAGATGATACACGCCCCCCATCGACATCTGTCGCATATTGCTCGCCAAATGCGCCGGAACCCTCATAGGGCCAACGATTGGCCCCTTTCGACAATGAGCCAATTGAAAGATGTGTCATCAATAGTGTCTCCGATGTTGGCGCTTTCGAAGGGCGCAAGCGCTTTCCCGCGAAGCCGGGACCACCGTGGCAAGTTTGTCGTGGTTACGTGAGGCGGCGGCATAAAAACCCAGCGATTACCTAGTGGCACCAACGTTGCTACTGCGCTGGCAATGATCTATCGCCGCTGTGTTCTCCGCTGCTTCACGCCTGTGTTCCTCGCGGCACTCTGCATTCCCGAGTTAGGCCAGGCTCGCGAGAGCGCCGTCGAGACCACCCCAATCGGCACCCCACTCCTCGGCGTCGACCGTAGGATCGTGGTCCGGGGTTCGCTCCTGACCGGCTTTCCAGATTTCTTGGGCATATCATTGGCTCTACGCCCTCTCCCCATCCCTCTCGACCTCGAGGTGGGTGGTGCAGGAATGCCGTTTTTGGGCGCGTACGGCTACGTGCGCTTGGGCACCAGTCTGGTGCTCCTGGACCACCGTGACACGTCCGCCCGTGGACTGGTCCTCGAGCTGCCCGTCATGTTGGGCGTCGGGTATGGCGCCTTCAGCTGCTGCGGCAACGAGAGCGAGTTCCAAGCCGGCGACGCCACGCTCGGTATCGAGACCTACCACTGGTTAAGCTACAGAAACAAACAGAAACGACTCGCGCTCAACTTCCGCCTCATCGGCGGTGCCGCCCTCGGTCGCGCTCGGCACACCGCGTTCGAAGGCAAGCCGTACGTGGAATCGTGGAAACAGGAGTGGCTCCCGATCGTCCGTTTCTCGGTTGGTATCGCTTTCTGAATGCTTCCTCCAAGACCTGTGCAGATCGATTGCGGAAATTTGTAACTCGCAGCTCCGGCGTAACGCTCCCCACGTGACGGCTCAAGCCAAGGCCACAGCACCATGAATCGAACAGAACAGACATCCGTTGCGTCTCAGCCGCTGCTCGCGGTTCGCGACGTGCCTGCCGCAAGCCGCTGGTACCAGCAGGTGCTCGGTGCCCAGAGCGGCCATGGTGGCGACGAATACGAGAGGATCGTGACGGACGAACGCATGGTGCTGCAGTTGCACGCGCTTGAGGAAGCACACCACCACGGGGGTTTCGCGAAGCCTGGCGTGCCCTTGGGCAATGGCGTCGCTGTCTGGTTCGAAGTCGCGGATCTCGACGCTGCGGTTGTCCGTATCAGAAATGCTGCGGCCACTGTCGTGACCGATGTTCACGTCAACCCGAACGCTGGGCACCGCGAAATCTGGTTGCGCGATCTCGACGGTTACCTGGTCGTTCTCGCGGGGCGTTAGCTCGCCCTGCCGAACCAGCGCGCGCGGCGACTCGAACCGAAGTGAACTTTCTCGGTGCGCAATGTGGTCGAAGGTTCTTGAAACTTGCCTGTTGGAGTGGGACCGGAGAAGAAATCGACGTCAACCCTGCCGATGCGGCCTAGGGGAGCTCGCTCCCATCATCAAGGATGACTTGATTTCTACCTGAATCAAGCGCTTTCACGCGCCAGCTGGGTACGAACTTGATGCCGCGCTCAGTGAAGGCGGCAACTAGCGCTCGTGATGTTTCCGGAGAAGGGGGCACGGGCGTTCCAAAGGGGATCACGATGCTGATTTCGCACTGCTCTCGCACGCCGCGTTCGCTGAGACAATCGTGCAAACGCAGGGCACATTCACTGGGTGCCGGTCGGCAGGATCGTTCGCAACTTCTCAGCGCCGGCAACTGAGTAGAATTCATTGCCGCCCTGTTCGAGACCGGGAGTGGCATCCAAATCGCAGTCCGCACCAAGCGCGATGATGAGCTCATCGGTCTCGAACACACCTGCATCGGTGGTGACTCTCTTAGCTACCGGGTCGATAGCGGTGACGGTTTGCTGCAAGAAGCGCACTCCAGGTTTTACGAACTCCCGATAGGGGAGGCGCGCCTCGGAGACGGTGGAGCGCCCAAACAACACATCCAGCTTTGAATAGCCGAACATGAAGGAATCGCTCTTGTCGATCAGAGTGACCGCCACCGAATCGCCGAGAGCTTCGGACAACTGTGTGGTAGCCTCAAGGCCTGCTGTGCTCGCTCGCTATCGAGCCACATTCTTCCGGTTGGTGCTCCACGCACCCATTGGCGGTATATTGAAGCCATGGTCTCCGCAGCACCGAAAGTCGCCACTTACGAGGATGTGCGAAGCCTTCCGGACAACGTAGTGGGAGAGTTGATCCAAGGTTCGCTCGTCGTCAGTCCGCGTCCGGCCGGGCCACACGCCAAGGCCGTATCGGTACTCGGAATGGATTTGGGCTCGCCCTTTCAACGTGGGCGCGGTGGCCCGGGAGGTTGGGTCATTCTCTACGAACCCGAGCTTCACCTGCGACCCGATGTCTTGGTTCCAGACCTCGCGGGTTGGAGACGAGAGCGCATGCCGGATGTGCCGGATGTGGCGAGTTTTGAACTCGCGCCCGATTGGATCTGTGAAGTGCTTTCGCCTTCGACCGCACGGGTGGATCGAGTGCAAAAAATGCCCATTTACCTGCGCGAAGGCGTGAACCACGTATGGTTGGTCGATCCAAGGGCTCGAACTCTTGAGGTTTATCGTCGAGGAGAAGGTAACTGGGTGTTGCTTCAGAGCTACGGCAATGATGCGTTGGTGCGCGCCGAGCCGTTCGCCGAAGTGGAGCTGGAGCTTTCCGCGCTTTGGCTCTCAGAATGAGTGAGAGTGCCAGAATTTCCCGGTGCCCCGGCTAGCTCTTGGGCGGCCACACTGTTACTCTGGCACGATGAAATACTTGGCGATGCGGCCTTGGTTGTTACTCGTGCCCGGCTTGGTGAGTGTGCTTGGGTGTCAGAAGAATTCGGTGTCTGGCCCGGCTTCAACAGGCGCCGTCGGAAATTCAACGGGAGGTTCAGCCACAGCGGGCGGCTCGAAGGCTACGCGAAGCATGGGAGGTCGCACGTCCATTCAACAAGGCTCCATGATTGAGCCTGGGAATCCCGGCACCTCGGACGTTCAACTCGTCGTGCGCTCGGATCGCGATCTGCATCCAATATCGCCCCTCATTTACGGGGTGAACGGCGACGCCCGCGCGTGCCAAAACGCCAATTTGCGCCCCGGGCTCTGTCGCTTGGGCGGTAACCGCTGGACGGCTTACAACTGGGAAAACAACGCTTCCAACGCCGGCGTCGATTATTGCTCGCAAAACGACGGCTACGTCGACGCGTCGAGCAGTCCGGCGAAGCCTGTGGTCGATGCGATTGCCGCTGCCGCGAGCAACGGCGCTGCAACACTCGTGACAGTGCCCATTCTCGACTACGTCGCAGCCGACAAGAATGGCGGTTCGGCGCCGCCCGCGTGCAGTGGTGATGTGCGAAAGTCCGGCGCGAATTATCTGACCACGCGCTTTGTCGCGAACCATCCCACCAAGGGCTCAGCGCTTTCATTGATCCCCGATCCGAATGACAATGCTGTCTATCAAGACGAGTTTGTTTCCTTCATCAAGTCTAAAGCGGGCGCGGCGCGCGTGCTCTTCAGTCTCGATAACGAACCGGATCTTTGGAGCGATACCCACCCTGCCATCCAGCCAACTGCTCTCACCTACGCCAAACTCCTGGAACGCAACATCGCCTCCGCCAAGGCGGTGCGTTCAGCCTGGCCCGAGGCCGAAATCACGGGCCCCACTAGCTACGGCTTCAATGGCTATGTGAATCTCCAGAAAGCCCCTGATGCCAACGCAAACGGAGACTTTCTAGACTATTACCTCGCGAAAATGAAGCTTGCCGGCGAAGCTCACGGGGCTCGACTGGTAGATTACCTCGATCTGCATTGGTATTCCGAGGCTCAAGGAGGCGGCAACTCAGTGATCGGTGAGAACACCAGCGCCGCCGTCGTCGAAGCGCGGGTGCAGGCACCGCGCTCACTCTGGGATGCTACGTACAAAGAAGCTAGCTGGATTGCTGATTACACGGGGGCTCCGATCCGCCTGATCGGTTGGCTCAACGACAAGATCACTAAGAATTATCCAGGAACGAAGCTGGCGTTCACTGAGTGGAACTACGGCGGCGGGCAACATATCAGTGGCGGCATTGCGGCCGCGGATGTGCTGGGCATCTTTGGCAAAGAGGGCGTGCAGCTGGCCACGGAATGGCGAATGCAACAGGATGAAACGTTCATCGAAGGCGCCTTTCGCGTGTATCGCAATTACGATGGCCAAGGAGCTTCGTTTGGTGACACGTCCATTTCGGCTGACTCAAGCGACGTTAGCAAGGTGTCCGTCTATGCCAGCCTGGATGCGGCAGCTCCGGGAAAGATCGTGATTGTCGCGATCAATCGCAGCAGTTCGGCTCAGAACGCCGGATTAACGGTTGCAAGCTCGGTGCAAGCCACGCGTGCCGATGTTTACGCGCTCAGTGGCAGGAACCCCATCCCCGTTGCCGGTGCGCCCCTTGCGCCCGTAGCCACCAATGCTTTTCTGGTTGCGCTGCCGGCCTATTCCGTCTCGGTGATCGTGCCCAAGCCCTGAAGCAAGCCACGCCGAACGTAGGCGCAGAGTGCATTGTCGTCCCGGCCAAGCTCGCCTAGGCTACCGCCCGGCTGTTGCGCAGAGATCTCCACCATGACCGCTATGCTCCCTAGGCTCAATCCCAACGCTCACTTGCCCGTCGAGTATCGGGCGTTCTTAGCCGATCTTACTCAGCGCGGTTTTCAAGGAGAAATGCGCACGGATTACGCCACACGGCTCACGAGCGCCACCGACAACAGCGTCTACCAAGTGCTGCCACTCGCCGTCGTGCATCCGAAGGACCACAGAGACGTTGAGCTGCTGTTAACGCTGAGCCATGAAAAGGTTCACCGCAGCGTGAAGCTGAGCCCGCGAGGTGGTGGCACGGGCACCAACGGTCAATCGCTGTGCGATGGCGTGATCGTCGATCTCTCGCGGCACATGCACCACATTCTCGAACTGGATCTGAAGAACGGCTGGGTACGCGTTCAGCCTGGTGTAGTGCTCGATCAGCTCAACACATTTCTGGCGCCCCACGGCGTGTTCTTCGCGCCCAATCTCTCGCCCTCCAATCGCGCCACCTTGGGCGGCATGATCAGCACGGACGCGAGCGGCAAAGGCTCACGCATCTACGGCAAAACGAGCGACCATGTGCTCGAGCTCACGCTGGTGCTCAGCGACGGCACCACACTTTTCACCAAGCCGCTCTCCGCAACGGAGCTTGAGGAAGCCTGCGAAAAGCCCGAATTCTCCGGCGAAATCTATCGCGAGGTGCGTAACGTTATCGAACGCAACCGTGACCGCATCGCGACCACCTTACCGCGCCTGAAACGCTTTCTCACCGGCTACGATTTGGCCCACTCAGAACGCCCCGATGGAACGTTTGATCTCTCGCGCGTGATTTGTGGTTCTGAAGGCACGCTCGGGATCGTGACCGAGGCCAAGTTGAAACTCACGCCGCTAGTGAAGCACAAGCAATTGATCGCGATCCGCTACACGGATTTTGATGCCGCACTGAGAGCCGCCAGCGTGTTGGTGGAGGCGAATCCGGGTGCCATTGAAACCATCGACGACACAATCGTCACGTTGGCTAAGGGGGATGTGATTTGGCATTCCGTGGCGCATCTCTTGAATGATGCCGGCGAAGCACCGCTCCGTGCCGTGAATCTGGTGGAATTTGAATCCGATGATGAACTAGTCGTGAGCGAAAAAGTGCGTGCGCTGACAGCCACTCTCGACCGCGAGTTGGGCTCGCCGGGCCGTGCCAGCGGTTACACGGTTGCCACCGAAAAGGCCGATATTGCGGCACTTTGGACGCTTCGCAAGAAGGGCGTGGGGTTGCTCGGCAATGCTAAAGGTGAGCGGCGCCCGGTGCCGTTCGTGGAGGACACCGCCGTGCCACCGGAACACTTGGCGAACTACATTCAAGAGTTCCGTGCACTGCTCGATAAGCACGGGCTCTTCTATGGAATGTTTGGCCATGTCGATGTGGGCTGCTTGCACGTGCGCCCAGCCTTGAACCTGCGCGACGAAGCCGATGAAGCGCTCCTGCACACGCTGAGCGACGAAGTGGTCACGCTCGTTAAAAAGTATGGGGGAGTTTTGTGGGGGGAACATGGGCGAGGCTACCGGAGCTCCTACACACCTTCCTTCTTTGGTCCGGAGCTTTACGAAGAGTTGCGCCGCGTGAAGGGCGCGTTTGACCCACACAATCAGCTCAACCCCGGGAAATTAGCCACACCGATCCAGAGTTTGGATGAGCTCGTCAGCCTCCAAGCGCCCAAGCGTGGCGCCTTTGACCGGCAAATCACGCCAGCCGCGCGCGCGGAATACGACGTCGCGATTCATTGCAATGGCAACGGCGCTTGCTTCGATTGGAGCCCCGATTCGGTAATGTGCCCCTCTTCCAAGGTGACACGCAATCGCATCCACTCGCCGAACGGGCGCGCCGGCATTCTGCGCGAATGGCTGCGCCTCGCTACACGTGAGGGCTACGCAGTGAGCGGTAAGACACAGCCGCTGAGCACCGCTTTGCTGGAAGGGCGCAACAGCGCGCCGACGGATTTTTCGCACGAAGTCTACGATGCCATGAGTGGTTGCCTCGCCTGTAAGGCGTGCGCCACACAGTGCCCGATCAAAGTCGATGTGCCCAATCTGCGGGCTCAGTTCCTCGAACACTACCATTCACGCTACCGACGCCCGCTGAAGGACTACTTCGTGGCCAGCCTGGAGGCAGTGCTGCGCTTGCTCGTGCTTTGGCCCCAGCTCTCCAATTTCCTGTTGAGCCTAGCTTGGTCCAAACGCGTGCTCGGCTGGGTGGGCATCGTCGACACGCCGCTTTTGGCTGAAAACACGCTGGCTCAAGGCCTGCGCGAACGCGCTGCGGCCACCTACAATCCAGAACAATTAGCTCAGCTCAGTGCGGAAGAGAAAGCGCGCACGGTCTTCATTGCGCAAGACGCCTTCACCACCTTCTACGAACCGAAGGTGACTCTCGCAACCTATGATCTCCTCACGCGCTTGGGGCGGCACGTGGTGGTCTTGCCCTATCTAGCGAACGGCAAAGCTTTGCACGTCAAGGGCTTCTTGAATTGGTTTCGCTCCGTCGCCAGAAAGAGCGCTGACTTTTATTCGCAGGTTTCTGCCTTCGGAATTCCGATTGTCGGCATTGAGCCCGCCGTCACGCTCACGTACCGCGACGAGTACCCGCATGCGCTCGGCAGCACCGAGCCTGCTTTTCGAATCCTGTTGCTCCAGGAATACCTGGCAACCGAACTTCCCGAGTGGCTGAAGGAGCTGGGCCCGAAAGCACCGAATTTGAGCGGCAAATACCGCCTATTTGGGCATTGCACGGAGCGCACCGCGGAGCCTCAATCCCAAAACCGCTGGCGGGAGGTATTCGCGGCTTTCGGCTCCGAGCTCACTCTAGAAAGCACGGGCTGTTGTGGTATGTGTGGCGTGTTTGGGCACGAAGCCGAACATCTCGAAGAGTCCAAGGGTGTTTACGAAATGAGCTGGGAACCGAAGCTGCCCAAGGACGTTCATGGCCAAGCCCAAGTGCTCGCAACCGGCCATTCGTGCCGCAGCCAGGTCAAGCGCTTCAGCGGCTTCGTGCCCCGCCATCCGGTGGAGGCGCTGCTCGGAGCGTTGCAGAATTCTTAAAGATCGGGAGACCCACAGTGTTAGTAGAGCCTCGAAAATGCATTGCCAAGATGGCGGGCTACACGCCGGGCGAGCAGCCCGCGCGCAGTGAAACCGTGATCAAACTGAACACCAATGAAAATCCCTATCCGCCAAGTCCGTGCGTGCTGGAGATCTTCCGCAATGTCGAAGCCGATGACCTTCGGCGCTATCCCGATCCGGCGGCCAATGCCTTTCGCGACGCTGCAGCACAACTCTACGGCTTGAAACGAGAGCAGATCATCGCCGGCAATGGCAGTGACGATATTCTCAACATTGCCCTCCGCGCCTACCTCGATCCAGGCCAAATATTAGCCTATCCGGACCCCACCTATTCTTTGTATCCGGTGCTCGCAAGCATCCAGGATGCCAAGGTTGCACCCGTCGCCTGGGAACCCGGCTGGAAGTTGCCCGTGGAAGGTCTGCTCGCCACGCGCGCACGGGTTATCTTCGTGGCGCATCCCAACGCGCCCACCGGAACACCGGTGGCCCTCGCCGAACTGCGTGCGTTGGCTACTCGATTTGACGGCCTGCTGCTGGTGGACGAAGCCTATGTGGAGCTAGCGGACGAGAGCGCCCTAACGCTCTTGGCAACTCACGAGAATGTGCTGATTTCGCGCACGCTCTCCAAATCCTATTCGCTCGCAGGGCTCCGCTTCGGCTACGGCCTTGGCCATGCTTCCATCATTGCTGAATTGATGAAGGTGAAAGACAGCTACAACTGCGACGCGCTCTCCATCTCGGCGGCTGTGGCCGCGCTCCAAGATCAAGACTACGCTCGCTCCGTTTGGGCCAAGATCCGAAGCGAACGCGAACGGCTTCAGGTGGAATTGATGAAGCGTGGTTGGGACGTGATCCCAAGTCAGGCCAACTTTGTCTTTGCCCGCCCACCTTCAGGAGACGCTGCCGCCGTGTATGCAAACCTCAAGAGTCACGGAATTTTTGTGCGTTTTTTCAATACGCCTGGCCTCACCGAGCGCGTGCGCATCACGGTCGGTACGCCTGCCGAGACAGATGCTCTGCTCGCCGCGCTCGATGGCTAGTACGTTTGGGCAGCTCTTCTTCCAATTGAAACATGACATCCCATTGCCGCCCAAACGCAACGCACCGAGATTGAGTTCTGGCGCTACCTGGAAATCGGCAACTCCGTAGATCAGCGGACTGATGGTGTGCCCGGGCTGATCGCAGCGCACCACCGCTTTCATGTGGAGCTCTGGATAGCGAATACGGGGCGGGCCACCCGCGAACGGTTCCGCCAGGCCGCTCTCGTCCAACAGCCGTTGCGCCCAACGCCAACAGCAAGCTGAGCACCAACCACGCAAGCCAACGCTTCGGATTATCCTGAATGGACCTGTGACGTTGGGATAGCACGCGAGCGCGACTTATCTCAGTACGAATAGCGAGCGCTAGCCTGGAGGCCGCACGTCTGGCAACCTCCGAGGTCGTGACGCCCCCACCTCGGCCCGAACGTCGCAGTGCAGGGGTCCCCGAGCCTGCCCTCCAACATGGCTAATCTCGCGCACCCCTCAAAGCCAAGAACCTACTTTCGCGAGTCGGCAATCACTGTCGTGGTTGTATTTGCAACATGCTGGGTTGCCGACCAGATCGGTTCCTTACCGCTTTCCTTCTTTTTGTTGTTTGTCCCGCTGCTCTACAAGTTTGTCTGGGCAGCCCCGGTGCACCGGGGTGCCACCACTCTGTTCTTACTTGGCATGCTGCTCGAGCCGCCGGATGAACGACCCGGTAACGGCTACTGGACGGTGCCGTTTGCCACAGCGAACGTAGCTTTTTTCGGCAGCCTCAAGGCCTGGCTTGGGATCCCGGGCTTCTCGCTCAATGTCTTCACACTGCTTGCCAGTTTGATGCTTTGGAAGGCCTACCGGGACGCACGCAAGAAGCACACGCTGCCACCGAAGGAAGCCGTCAAGCTCATTCAGCTCTACCTGGTCGGATTGGCCGTGTGGTTCGTTTGGGGGATGGCTCGGGGCGGCTCCGTGCAACCGGCTTTCTGGCAGCTAGTGCAGGCGGTGGCCGTCGGCATCCTCGGACTGCTGTATCTCTACGCTCTTCGAAATGCGGAGGATGTTCGGCGCTTAGGCACAGCCATTGTCGTCGTTGCTATCACCAAAGGGCTCTTGGTGATCTGGGTGTATGAGGTTGTGTGCCGTCCCCTGAACATCAAGCCCTTTTACGCGACGACGCATTCTGACTCGGTCACGTTTGGGATCGCGTTTACCATCACTTGCATGCGTTTGCTGTGCGACCGAACCAAACAAACGCTATGGCAGGCTTCACTCTTACTTCCTTTTCTGATCACTGTGGTGGTCATGAACAATCGCAGGCTGGCGTTTGTGGGCATGGGCGCATCACTGCTCATTGCGTATTTCATGCTAGAAAAGGGCAAGCTCAAGCGTCAGGTCACGAAAGGGCTGATTTTTATGGCCCCAGTCTTGGCGCTGTACATAGCTGTTGGCGCCCATTCGTCGAACCCGTTTTTTGCTCCCGCAAAAGCCTTTAGCTCGGTGACCAAGAGTTCGGACACCTCGTCCATCACACGAGAAATCGAGAACTACAACCTGCTCCAGACGGCTAAGCGCGTGCTGGTATTCGGCTCGGGCTTTGGCCATGAGTACATCGAATTCGTGAAAGCGGATGATATCTCCGGAGGGCATGAGCTCTACCTTTACATCCCGCACAACAGCGTACTTTGGCTGTTGGGCGTTGGCGGCGCTCTCGGCTTCTGGCTTCTCTGGCTGCCCTATCCAGGCCTAGCGTTCTTCGCCGCTGCTGCGTACCGTGTGAGCCACGATCCGCTTTCGAGGACGATCGCGCTCAGTTGCTCAGGGGCATCTTTCATCCTCATGAGCCAAGCCTGGGGTGATATGGGAGTGAATAGTTTTACGTGCGCGCTCTTGCACGGGGCGTGTTTCGGTGCGGCGGGGCGGATGAGCGTCGCGATTCGATCCAAACCAACGCCCAGCCCGGTGCGATCGAGTGCAGAGCGACCGGTGTCGGATTTTGGGGAAGTGGCTTTGTGATCGCAAAACTCTTGCTGTTGTCACTTCTGATTTTTAGTCTCATCTTGCCGGCGCGAGCTGCGAGAGATCCTATTAAGCCGCAGGTGTTCAAGAAGTTTCTGCGTTGGATGTTTATTTTTTGCCTGCTATATTTGCTCTCAGCGATCTACATCTACCCCCGACTTGATTCCGGCTAACGCTGACAAACGCAGAAGCACGAGCAATGGCCCACGCCATGTTCCGTTCAGGGTCGCGCCTCGGGATCGTCACGCACGGGCTCGAGGACCGACAGATCCCTGGGTGACCTATGAACGGGATACGCAGGGGATTTTGAGTCATGCCGAGCGCCAGCCCGCCGCTCAGGGTCGCCGCTGGCTCTAGCGCATTTTCAAACGTATAAGCTGCGGTCTATGTCGGAGAAACCCAAGAGAAGAAGCCAAGCTTGGTTCGGACACGCGGATCGCGATGGCTTCATTCATCGGGGCTGGATGCGCAATCAGGGCCTGCCTTCGCACCTGTTTGATGGTCGCCCCGTCATCGGGATCTGCAATACCTGGAGCGAGCTCACGCCCTGCAATGCTCACTTTCGCCAGATCGCCGAACACGTGAAGCGCGGTGTGTACGAAGCCGGCGGCTTTCCGCTGGAATTTCCTGTGATGTCACTGGGCGAAACGTTGATGCGCCCGACGGCCATGATGTTCCGCAATCTGGTGAGTATGGATGTGGAAGAATCGATTCGGGCCAATCCGCTCGATGGAGTGGTGTTACTCTGTGGTTGCGATAAGACGACCCCCGCGCTCATGATGGGCGCCGCCAGCTGCGATCTGCCGACGCTCACCGTGTCGGGCGGGCCGATGCTGAACGGTAAGTATCGCGGCCAGGAAATCGGCTCGGGAACCTCAGTGTGGGAGTTCAGTGAGGCAGTCCGAGCTGGGAAGATGTCGCTCCCCGCATTCATGGAGGCAGAGGCCTGCATGAGCCGTTCCGCCGGGCACTGTATGACGATGGGAACGGCCTCGACGATGGCGTCGATGGTAGAAGCGCTCGGGGCCGGGCTCCCTGGCAACGCGGCGATTCCAGCCGTGGATTCGCGACGCTACGTGCTGGCACACATGGCCGGCCGACGTATTGTGGAAATGGTGGAGGAGGATCTCAAGCTCTCGCGCATCCTCACGAAGGAAGCTTTCGAGAATGCCATTTGGGTCAATGGCGCGATCGGCGGTTCCACGAACGCAGTGGTGCACCTGCTGGCACTCGCTGGCCGCATTGGAGTTAAGCTAACGCTGGAAGATTGGGACAGATTGGGACGCAATCTTCCGTGCCTGGTGAATCTGATGCCCTCGGGCAAATACCTGATGGAAGATTTCTACTATGCGGGCGGGATCCCTGCGGTGATCCGCGAGCTTGAAAGCTTGATCCACAAGGACGCGCTCACCGTGAATGGCCGCACTCTCTGGGAGAATTGCGCCGATGCCGAGTGCTTCAACCGCGACGTGATTCACGCGTTTGACAAGCCGTTCACGCCCCAGGGAGGGATCGCGGTTTTGAGCGGAAATTTGGCCCCGCTCGGCGCCGTGCTCAAGCCCTCCGCGGCTACGCTAGAGCTCACGCAACACCGAGGTCGCGCCGTCGTGTTTGAGAGCATCGAAGACTACAAAGCGCGCGTCGATACGCCGGACTTGGACATCACCAAGGACGACATCATGGTCCTCAAAAACTGCGGCCCCAAGGGTTACCCAGGCTTTCCCGAAGTTGGGAACATGGCGTTGCCCCAAAAGCTCCTAGCCCAAGGCATCACCGACATGGTGCGCATCTCCGATGCTCGAATGAGTGGCACGGCCTATGGCACGGTGGTGCTGCACGTTGCTCCAGAAGCAGCAGCGGGCGGCACGCTGGCCTTGGTGCAAAGCGGCGACATGATTGAGCTGGATGTGGCGGGGCGGCGCCTACACTTGGAGGTGAGCGAGGCCGAGCTCGAAGCGCGCCGCAGTCGCTACCAATCCCCAGAAAAGCCCTTTGATCGCGGTTACGGCTTACTCTTTGTCGACCATGTGCTGCAGGCCAATGAGGGTGTCGATTTCGATTTCTTGCGTGGCAAAAGCGGCGCCAAAGTTCCCAAAGAGTCGCACTAGCTTCTCACCGTACGGCGCTTTTGGCGCAACGGAAACCGAAATCTTGGCTGTGTTCTGAGGGCGAGCTGTCGACCCGATTGCCAGAAAGCAAGTAGACCGAAATATTGTAGAATGAACCGCCTCGAACGATTCGATTTCCGTTGCCCTCCGTGGCCGCGCAGTTGTCACACTCGGGCGTGTACTCGTTGTTAGCATCGAATACCCATTCCCAGACATTCCCCGCCAGATCTGCGTGGCCCCAACGACCATTCCCGAGCCTGGCCGATCCCACCTCGCGAAGCGCCTTCACGTCGCAAAGCGCGCCTGATTTCCCGTAACAACCGTACACGGCCAGTGCAATATCCGCGCCTGGATCTTCATTGCCCCACGGGTACCTCCGCTGCTCGTCGCCACCCGCCGCGGCGTAATTCCATTCAGCCTCCGTTGGTAAACGACTGCTCGCCCAAGTGCAGAAGGCAAACGCAAGATACCAATTCACGCAGTTCATCGGGTAGCTCTCGCGAGTTCCCGTTTCATCGGTTCAAGTCTGGCGCGTTCGATCACAGTTGATAATTTCGCTGAGCTCTGCCTGCGTGGAGGGGAGCGGCCAGCTCGCCTGCCAGCCCGAGGCAGGAACATTTGGGTGTGCTCCCTCGCCGGCGACGGGGTGCCCGCTGCCACGCCAGTGTTCGAAATCCGTAGAGAACTCGCGAAAGCGCGCCACGCTGACTTCATGCTTCCCTAGGCTAAAGCCAGCGATTTTCGCCGGTAAATTGGCTACATTGCTTCGCAGGAAGCTGCCGCCTGGTACCGGAAGCTCATCGACGCAGTCCTCGTGAATGCCACACGCGCTCATCCCGACAGCCTCCTCGCGTGCGCCACTGCACGCGACGCCACACGCGAGTAGCGACGTCAGCAGCGCCAGGCGTAGGCTATCCTTCACTCACTAACTCAGGCTGAGCGCCCCTTTGTTGAACTCCGCGTCGCCCACAGTTGTTGCATTCAAGCCCATGGTATTTACCACCGTGAGCAGCACGTCGTTGATATTTCTCTTTTGAGCATCCACGCGCCTGCCGGTGCGGAAAGCCCCGCCAGCCTTGCCAAAGATGGTTGAGAGCGCTGGGGTGAGGACGTGCGTGCCATTGCCCATCTCGGAGGCCAGGTAGACAATCGAATTATCGAGCATATTGCCATTCCCCTCGGGAGTGCTCTTCAGCTTATTGATGAAAACGGCCATTTGCTCGAAAATCCAGGTCTGCGCCTTGATGTACTCGCCACCGTTCGAGCTGTGCTCCATCCCGTGATGATCGCCGGAACAGCCAAGGAACTGAAAGCGCGGGATGTGGTCGCCAGATGAAAGCCACTGCAGAGCAATGATGCGAGAAAGATCGCAGTTGACCGCTTGATAAGCGATTTCGTTGAATGCCGGGCTGACCGTCTGCACGGTGCCAGCGCTCTCGCCGTTACCAGCAGGCAGCGCGCAGCCAGCACCTGGATTGGCCGGAGGCCCGCCACCGACAACACCGCCGCCACCCACCATGCCAGGACTCGCCCCCGGCAACTTAGCCTCGAGTTCGCGTAACGCCGTGAGGTGCGCGTCTAGCTTTGTTTGCTCATCCGATCCGGCAATCGCCTTCACGTCACCAATCTCTGCGTAAAGAAGATCCAAGCGACTCTTGCCGCGCTCGTAGAGGTTCAACAACGCAGGATCGGGAGCGGCGGGCACCGTGCCGGTAGTTGTCGGTTGGGGCGCGGGCGTACCAGCACCGGTGGGCAAACCATTGCCAAACAGGCGAGAAAACGCCGTCATTGGGTCCGACATCGGCCGCACCACTTGGCCCTTATTGTAGTGGCACTCCGCATGGTCACCGCCCTGGCCTTTATCCCACAGGGTCCCAAAGTGAAGAGCTGCAAACGGCGTTTTCCCGCCGATCGCCGCTGCCAAATGCTGGTCGATCGTGGTCGCGGTGCCGTAACGATAGGCATTCTCCTCTGCCCCGCAAGCATTGCCGCTCCCGCAGCCCTGATCGGTCACGGCCGCACCAAACATAGAACGACAACCTCCGCCATGACCCTCTAGCTCAAAATAGGTCGCGACTTTATCGCCTGCCTCATTGTTGATGTTGTCGAACACGATCATGTCCGACTCCAGGCTGGCGAACGGCTTGTACATGCCGGCAAAGGTGGTATCGAGCTGACTCTCGGAACCCCCGTTGAACGGGATCCCACCCGGCAAATTCAGCAGGATCAAGCGAAGCGGGGTCGTCGTCTGAGCTTCCGCGATGACGGAACGAAACACCGGTGTGGCTAGAAAGGCGGCCGCACCCAGCTGCTGGAGAAGGCTTCGACGCTTAAAAATGGCTTTAGACATGGTACGAATCCCTTTCATCGGAGGTGTAGCGGAGCCGCTCACCTGAAAGTTCGAAACACAAAATTATCGGATTTGGCGATGGCCACCGTGACGTCCTTGATATTGAGGCCGCCGGCGGCAAGCTCTTGCGCGATGCTGTTGACGGTGCCACGTTCTGCCGTTGACTCGTCACGACCAAACGCCCAACGGTAGGCCTGCAGCGTTAGGCACTGCTTGCCCTCCAGGCTGCCTGCGATCTTCTGTGCGAGCGCCTTACCGCCTTCGAACGGCCCGTCGATATCCAGCGTGCTCGTGAAGTTACCCTTCGCGTCGACAGGCTTTCCATTTTCCGTCGTGCGGTACTTGCCGATGCCGTCGTAGTTTTCCATGCCAAAACCGACTGGATCGATGAGTGTGTGGCAACCACTGCACGCCGGAACTGACGAATGCGCTGCGAAACGCTCGCGTGTGGTGAGCGACGCGTCGGGAGCCACCGGCATCACCGCAAGATCATTCGGGGCTGAAGGCAGTGTCTGGCACAAAAGGCCGATGCGCACAAACTTGCCGCGGGCGATTGGGAAAGATTCAAATGCTTTGGAGTGCTGAGCAATCACACTGGCCTGCGTCAGAATGCCCATTCGCTGACCATCCGGATTCAGCGGGGTCTTCACCAGTGTTGCTCCTTGCCCTGGATTCGGCAAACCGTAGAGCGCTGCTAGGGAGCTGTTGGCGAACGTGTAGTTCGCTGAGATGAGGCTGCTGAAGGTGGCATCCCCATTCCACAGCACATCATCGATGAATTGCTGGGTCTCCAGCTTCATCGACGCCTGCAACTCAGGCGTAAAATCAGGGTATACGTCAGCAGCCTTCTGCATCTCTTCGAGACGGCTTGTACGGACGAACAGCTGCAAAAAGTGCCGCAAAGTAGCCTTAGCTTCGGGCAACGTGAGCAAGCGCCGCGCTTCTGTTTCCCTACCAGCTTGAGTGAGAATAGCGCCGCTGTCAGCCGCCCCAAAGAGGGCCTCATCCGGCAGCGAATCTGTGAGCAGGTACGAGAGCTGACTTGCAACTTCGTACGAGCTGAGCGATCGCATGGCGCCTTGGGAGGCATCACCCAACTCAAAGCGGTACAAGAAATTGGGTGATTGCAGCATCGTTTCGATGACCTGCGTCACGGCACCTGTGTAGCCGGTGCGCCCCAGTTCACCGGCGAACAGCGCCTGATAGCGAGTGGACTCAGTGCCGCTCAGGGGGCGTCGGTAGACGCGCTTGCCAAACGTCTGAATGAAGGTGTCTCCACAGGCCGTCTCCGAACCGCCGCTGCAGGGGGCGACGGTGTAGGCCTTCACCTGTTTGTCGGCGACGCCCGCATATTGGCTCGCAAGGATCGAAGAGACGGTGAGCGCGCTGCTGTTATTGTCCAAGTAGCGGGTGGTTTGGCTGAGCGGCTCCTGCTCGAGCGCATCCGCTGGCGCCTCATTCAGGGCAAGTAGATGCCGGACGCTCGTGCGGAACTGCGTATTGGTGAGCCGGCGCAGCGCCGTCGGGCCGAACACTGCGTCCACGGGAGGCGGCATAGCCACCGCGCCGCCGCCTGTTCCGGGGGTTCCGGGGGTTCCGGACGTGCCGCCCGTGCCAGGAGCTCCAGGTACACTCCCCATCGCTGCCGGTTCGGACCCACCCTTGTGGCGACCCGTCGTGACCTCATTTGAACACCCGACGGCCCCTAACAGCGCCGCACACAAAATGCCTTCACCAATGAGTTGCTTCATGGCTCACCTCGATTCCAATACCAAGGTAGCACAGGCCTTTAGCAAATTGCGCTCAATCGCGCGCCAGCAAATAGCACTCTTGCGCCGTGTGTGAGCTGTTAGCTTGCACTGCCTTACAGCACATTCAAGTCGCATCAATGTGAGCGTTCATAAGCACAGGGGACACCTGCTGATCGTGTTTTCGCAGACGGGATCCGGCAATTCCAACAACAGTTGGCGCTCTATCCACTGAACTCCCTCGCAACGGGCGCAGATTCAGGCAAGGCCCCACCCCGAAAATGAGCGAAAGCTCCTGCTGATACGGGAAAGTGTCGGTTAGACGCCAATGGGCTGTCTCAAAATATGCCCAATACCATAAGAACTTTACAAGACTGATTTTGTGGAACTTTGCAGTGCCGAAAGAGTCTCAATCAAGCCTGATTTGGAACCAACCCCATCACGCTCAATGCAACTTCAGATTCTTGTTTCTATCCACGGCAGACTTCTTGATTGGTTTCGGAGCTGACGCCTCGGTTTGTACCGGCGCCGGCCCGCCCAATCTGAGCGCCACAACTGTTCCGATCGCACTCACCAAAGCACTCGCATACAAGCCCCATCCCCAGCCATAGGTGACTCGCACGAACGCCCCAGCGCTTGGGGGTTTCGCAAACAAGACCAACACTTCAAGCAGTGTCATCACGCAAAAGGTAGCGCTGATCACACGAATGCCTCGCAGATCATACGGACAGCGTCGAGTTATCAGCAGTGGCACAAGAATGAAGAACCCGAGCGCTCCACCCCAGAACCAGCCCGAGCGCGAGTGCGCGATATCAAATCCGGCTACCAGCGCCGGGTCGGGCTCCATGATCACGAGCCAAGGCGCAAAGAACAACGCCAGCCCCGAAAGCGCCAAGAGCACCAAAAGTCCGCGCCCGTGCCCGAAGTGGAGCAACCCAAAACGCGTGTCGTCGGGATGCAGGATCTCAGCGCTCACCGCTTCTTCCGCAAGTGCCTCCGCCGAAAGCGGCAAGCTACCGAGCGGCACGAGCTCCACATCGCACGCGCTACACCGCACCGTCTCTTCGGCTGAATAGAGCTCGCGACAGAATGGGCAGGAGAGCAGTTGCCCCATCGCGAAAGCATACCGAAGAACCGCGCCAGCCGGGGAGCAACTCTTCGCAAGCCCTCGCTGCCACCAAAGTCCCGCGTTTTTTGGCTCTGCTGAGCGGGCTCGCACTCCCGGGTCAACTTGGCTAGCCTACGCCCGAAGTGACGGAATCAGTCGAAGAGCGGACAGACCAGCCTCCCGCCGTGAGCGCAGAGGGTTCGGGCGCTCTTTCGCAACTGGCTCAACTTTTTCAGCTGCCGCCCACCCATCCGTTGTTCGAAGAAGCGATCACTCACCCCAGCCTCGCCAACGAACAGCCCGGCATTTCCGACAACCAACGGCTTGAGTTCCTGGGGGATTCTGTACTCGGATTCTGTGTGAGCGAGCATCTATTCGCGCGTTTTCCGGCTGAAAACGAGGGCTCTTTGACGCGCCTGCGTTCGCAACTAGTTAACGCTGAATCGTTAGCTCGATGGGGCATGCAAACACCGATCCCCGAAGTGATTCGACTCGGCAAAGGCGCCGACGAAAATAGGCTCAAGCAGAGCTTGAACGTGATCGCAGATGCCGTGGAAGCGCTGATTGCTGCTTGCTATCTTTACTCCGGCCTGAGCGGTGTGCGGGAGGTCTGTGCCAGCATCGTTGAGTTTGGACTGGAGAAAGGGCACAGCGGCCAGCTCGATCCCAAGAGCGAATTGCAAGAGCGTGTTCAGGCGCACGGCGCTCCGTCGCCGATTTACGTTATACTAGAGACGCAGGGGCCGGCCCACCAGCGTTGGTTTCGCGTTCAAGTGTGCGTCTCGGGGCAGCCTGCCGGCATCGGCGAAGGGCGCTCCAAGCGCGACGCTGAGCGCGACGCTGCGCGAAAGGCGATCGAGGCGGGCTGGCCGCTTCCCGATCCGATCACGGAGCCGCCCAATGGCGAGTGAAAGGGCCGAGCATGCTGCTTGAGCAACAGCGTCGCCGTTTCTTAGGATTCGCCATTGCAAGTGCGCTTTTCCTCGTCTCAAGTGTTGGTTGGAGTGGCAGCTATCTGAATAGGGCGGCACTCCTCCTTCAAGGAGCCAGCTCTGACACGGTGAGTTTAAGTTCTCGTCTTAACGACATCGAGCTAGCAAAGGTTGTGCACCGCATGGCCGAATCGCGAGTTAGCACGGCTTCAGGGATGGAGATCCCGAAGGAGGTGGCTTTGGCCCATCCCCACCTCCTACTCGTGTTAGAGAATTTCGAGCGCGCCGCGCAAGCTGCCGTCGATAAGGATCCCAAAGGATTTGTGGCATTCTACGCACGTGCTCGAGATGAGGAGCTGACGTTTCACGGGGTGCTCAAGCAGCTCGGCTTCACGCTTCCCCAGGTGAAGCGTTGAGGCGCCCGGTTGCACTCTTGTTAGTGACGTCAGGCCTCTTAGCCACGTCCGTGCAAGCGCTGCCAGGGGCTCCACTCTTGAGCGTCGCCGACGAATCCATGGGCGTCGCGGTTGCCCAAGCCCGCCTCAACCGTTTGGCTCCGTGGCAGCTGAAGGCGTTCGGAGCTGAGCCACGGGGCCAGGTTGAGGGCTTTGTGCGTAATGTGCTCGGTCTGGAACTGATGTCTGTGGCGGAGGCCAGGGCGCAGAAGCTTGACAAGAAGCCGGCTGCTCGCGACGCGCAACAAGTCATTTTGGCGCGAGCATTAGAAGCGTCCCTAGCAGCAAGCATCTTTGAAACTGGGAAGGTGCCGAAGCCTCTTGTCGAGAAATACTTTGCAGAGCATCAGTCAGAGTTCAGCGAGCCTGCGCGTATTTCTGTCTGGCGCATTGTGGTGTCTTCGGAAGCGCGCGCGCTCGAGATCATCAAGGCGTGTCAGGGCGCAGGTGGAGTCCAGCGCTGGCGCCAGTTTGCACGGGAGGAATCCATCGACCGAGCAACCCACCTGCGCAACGGAGATCTCGGCTTTGTGCGTGCCGATGGCTCCACCGATTTCCCCCAGCTGCGCGTGAATCCTCGGGTTTACGCAGCTCTAGAGCCCATTCTGGACGGCGCAATTCTCCCCACACCCCTCAAGCTGGACGAGAATTACGCGGCGCTGTGGCGCCGAGGCAGCGTCACGGCAAGAACGTCGAACCTGGAGGCGGAGCGTGACAAAATCGCGAACCTCCTAGCCCGGAAACGCCTATCCGAGGAGCGCGACACTCTTCTCGGACAGTTGAAGACAACCTACCTCAAAGCGCACAACCCACTTTTACTCGATGTGCTCGACGGCAAGACCTTCGACGCGTCTCCACCTGACAGACCCAAGCCTGTGCCCAATCCGGGCGAGGCCACGCCAAGCTTCCATCCGCCGAAACGGACTGACCAAGGATTACGCTAAAAGCGCTCGATCGAGAGCCACAGCGGCACTCGACTCCGTCAAGACTTGCTTGAGCATGGGTCGCACGCCGAGCGCGTTCAATCGGCTCCGCGCTATTTCAATGGATTCTTCGTTCTTATCAATCCCGATCGAGCGCCGACCCAGCTCACAGGCGACAGCCGCGGTGGTGCCACTGCCCAGATACGGATCGAGCACGATTTCCTTTGGATCGGTGAGGCTTTCCACCAGCCGCTTGAGCAATGCAGCCGGTTTCTGAGTTGGGTAGCCAGTGCGCTCCTTAGCTACGGGCGCCACAATTCCGATTTCCCAGACATCCCCCATCGGCACACCCGGCGAAGCCTCTTCGGTGACGCTAGAACGCAATCTCCGTCCATCTTCTCCAACGACGGCACGCTGCTTCTTGGTGCCCCAGGTGGCGAGTGTGCTCTGGGCCAATGGCTCGTATTGGGGATTGAAACGCGATGGCACGCGGGCATCCTTGCAATACCGCAACAACACATCGTGAACCCGCTGAAAGTTCGCCGTCTTTGCAGGCCAACGCCGATAGCGCCACACGATTTCGCTCGCAAAACAATCGGGCCCAAAAATCTCGTCGCAAATGACTTTGAAGTAGTGCGACGTCTTCGGATCCACATGCAAGACCAAGCTGCCGTGCGGGGCGAGCAAGGTCCGCACAGCCGCAATCCGATCTGAAACATCCTCTAGATACTCGGCAAGCCCAGCCCAACGGTCATCAAAAGCAGGGCGCGTGGAGCGCACCAGGTTGCCGCGCAGATCGCGACTTCTTTCAACCCGCTCATGAACCCGGCCAGTAAAGAACGGTGGATCCAGGTAAGCCAACGTGACGCCGCCAGCCACCATGTCCTGCAGCGCCGAGAGCCCGGCCAGATTGTCGCCAGAAATCAAAAGATGATCGGCAGTTCCCCGCCGAACAATCCCCAAATCCGCCGGAGGCGGTGGGGAAGGAGGCCTGCGGTTCGCCCAGGTCAGAGTTACCGGAAGTGTGGCAGGGAAGGCGGTTCGCACGGTAAGGAGCAGCGTACCCGGGAGCGATCACCCGGGGCCAAGTTTGCTAAAGACGCAATCGGATGCAGTGGACACAAGTAGAGAAGCAGTTAATAAACGGGACTCCCGGCATGCTCAACACAGGCGAACTTCCTATTGGTGCCTCGGCTTCTCAAGGGATGGCCAAACGCTTCTTGCGCCTGGCCCAGCGCGTAGGGTTGGCCGCCGCCTTGAGCCTGCTTTTAAGCTGTGAGCCAACGGCCGTTGATTCTAGGCCAGAGCTCGTGGTGCGTGAGTTTATTGAACGCATGAATCGCGTCCACGGCGAACCACTGGCAGCTCGCGCCGCCTACGACCTTTTGTGGTCTGAGGCTAAGAAGAATCTCTCCGAGCGGGCCAAGCGGGCCACCGCAGTACTCGGCAAGACTGTAACTCCAGAAGAGATGCTCGCACCCTCGCGTTTTTCCCTCAATTTCAAGCCTAAGGCGTTTCGAGCGCGGATCCAAGACCGGTGGGCCATCGTCACCGTCACCGGGGAAGTCGCCGCCACACAACAAGCAGAGGTGAAATGCACTGAGGAGGCTTCTGGCTGGCGTGTGGCACTCGAGCTACCGATGGTCTCACCAATTCGGAAGCGCGCGAACGATGCAGCTCCCGATGCAGCTCCTTGAGCCCTCAGCAGCGGGGCCGCCTAACCCTCAGCAGCGGGACCGCCTAACCCCCTCAACAAAATGCGCGCGGGACGGTGGCCTTCGCCAACGTCCCGCTACTCTCAATCGAAAAATCAGTTAGTGAAAAAGATCGCTTCGATCTCTTCCTTCACCTGATCTTCAGTTTGGTCACGCGCGATGGCGATTTCCTTCACGATCAGCGTGCGGGCCGTATCTAACATTCTGCGTTCGCCAAAAGACAGCTGCTTGCTGGTCTTGAGCCGATAAAGATCCCGCAGCACCTCGGCAACATCATAAATCGAGCCGGTCTTAATCTTATCCATGAAGCCGCGGTAGCGCCGGTTCCAGGTCTGCGTGTCAAAACCAATCGTACGCTCTTTCAGAATATCAAAGATCTCCCGAATCTCTTGTTCGGAGATAACTTGACGCAATCCAACCGCCCCCGCATTGGAAACTGGCACCATGATTTTTCGATCAGTATCGAGAATCCGGAGAACATAAAATCGCTGGCGTGAACCGGCTATGTCGCGCTCATCGATGCTGATCACTTCAGCAACTCCTTGCGCAGGATAAACAGCCTTATCGCCAACTTTGAACTCAACCTGCAGATCCATTTGTTACGTTCTCCTTAAAGAATGATCTGAACCGACGGCCTCGAGCTATGTCGTGAGCGCCTGCCCAAACTGCAATTGCATCTCGCAAATCGGATTACTTGAGAGCTTTCGAACTTCTGTGACTTTTCGCGATCGAGCCTCAACGTTGGTGTCCCGGGTTTAATTCCGGCTTGTTACCACTGTTGAGTTTTTTTGACTTGCTCCCCCACGCGTTTTGTCATCAAAGGAGTTCGTGGGTAGGCGGCTTGCCAAATTTTGGTCAGGAGCCGCCAGGCGCGGAACTGTACTCAGAGCCCATCCCGGTGTCAATGAATTATGACATTCGCCGGTCTTTTCTGTTAGGGCTGTCACGAACTGCATGGGGTCGCTGTTTATAGCACATCGACCCGGGGAGCGCCCGGGGAGCGCCCGGGGAGCCCCCTCCCGATGGCAGCGCAACAGGTGTGCAGTGAATGAAAGCGAGCGTCGTTAGGCTGAATTCGTGATTTCTTCAGCCAGGCCCCAGCGCAATCCACGAGCCGACACCACGCACTCTTCAGCCCCTGAGAGCGCGAGCGCGGCCTGAAGGATCAGCGCGCCGGCGATAATGACATCTGCACGTCCTGGATTCATTCCGGTGAGCGCCTCTCGGAAGTTAACAGGAAGCCGCGTAAGCCGGCTCAGTGTTTCCCGAAGCTCAGTGGCAAGGATCCGCTCGCCATGCAACGCCGCGGCATCGAAGCGCGGCAGCGCGCGAATCACAGATCCTAAAGTTGTCACCGTGCCCGCCACGCCCACCACGGTGCCCACGAGTGCAGGCAGCTCGACCTCACGCAGCTCGCGTTCAATGTCCGCTCGGAGCGCCTGCAATTCTTCCGGAGTTGGGGGATCAGAGTGCACGTGCCGCTCGGTGAGGCGCACGCTGCCGATATTGAGACTCAGCCCTGAGTGGACTCTGGGACCATCCGGACCCACCTCGCCGAGAACGAACTCGGTACTCCCACCGCCGATATCGATCACCAGCACCGGACCCCGCACGGGGAGCGCCGAGAGAGCTCCCTTGAACGCAAGCCGAGCTTCTTGCTCGCCTGAAATGACTTCCACCGGCACCCCGAGGTAGCCCTCCGCGCGACGCAAGAAGTCTTCGGCGCCCGCGGCGTCGCGGAGCGCGCTCGTGCCCACGACCCGTAGACGCTTCACTCCGAGCTCGTCCAACACGGCTCGGTACTCCGCCAAGCACGCCAGCGTTCGTTCGACTGCGGTTGGTGCCAGCCGGCGCGCACGGTCCACACCCTGCCCAAGGCGAGTTACCGTGGATACCTCGCGTACTGCGCCCAGAACGCCGGCCGTGAGCTCGGTAACGAGCAAGAGGACGGAATTGGTTCCTATGTCGATCGTGCCAACTCGGGACACATGAGTCTTTTTCTATTTTGCGAAGCTATTGAGGTTGAGCATCTCTTCGACGTTGGGTTGCACCACGAGTTCCACCCGCCGATTCTTCTTTCGGCCCTCATCTGTGCCGTTGTCGGCGACAGAATCCGTGTCCGCGTAGCCGGCGGCGCTCCAGTTGGCGCGCGGCAAGCCTCCACCCTTCTGCTCCACCGTTGCTGTCAGGAGAGTGAGCACGGAGCGGGCGCGCATAGCACTCAGGCCCCAGTTATCCTTGAAATTCCCACCCTGAAGCGGTTTGGCGTCGGTGTGCCCGGCAACCTGAAACTGACGCTTTGCGAGGTCGGCGTCACCCCGAATCACTTCCGCGATTTTCAGAAGAATCATCTCGCCGTCCGGCTTCAGCTTATCGGCACCAGAATCGAAGAGCACGTCGCCAGGTAGTTGAATGAGCATGCGATTGTTGCGCACCTCCACTTTGAGTCCGAGCTCCGTGAGCTTCTGGAGTTTCTGGCTCAGCGCGTCGAATCGCTTGCGGATCTGCTCGAGTTGGTCGGCACGCCGTTTGAATTCTTCAAGCGCTTTGCGCTGTTGTTCGAGGCTGGCGCTCAGATTGTCGAGGTTCACACCACGCTCGGTGAGCTGTTTCTTGAGCTCGTCAATTTCGGCGAGCGCAGCGACGTAGTCATCCTCCGCTTTCTTATGGGCCTGTTGCTGCACGGCCAGCTGAGCGCGCAGACTGTCCCCCTCCCTCACTTTTTGGTCCCATTCTTCTTGGGAGTACCCACAGCCAGCTAGCAGGGCGACGGCGAGGATTTGGGGGACGAAACGGGTGATGGTGAGCATGTGGGAGAACTCCTTTTTCGGGCGGCGGTCGGACGTTCATCCTCCGAGCTACCCGTGGCGCTAGCTCGACTCTTCACCCAGCGTCAAGTCGTCGAAACTAGCCGATTTTCAACCCGAATCGAACGGCCCGATCCTTTGGGAGGCTCGGCTAGTGGGGCTCGGCGGCCCAAAGCCCATACGGATCATCGCACTTCGCCGAAAATTCCTCGTTGACGCTTGCACTAGCTTGCCATACAAGCGTGGTAACGCACTTCGGCTCATTTGATAACCCGGGCCACAAGCCTGTTTGGAGGAAACACATGGCAAAGAAATCAGCACCCGCTGCAAAAGCCGCACCCGCCGCAAAAGCAGCTCCCAAGACCCGCACCAAGTCCGCACGCAAGCCTGCTGCAGCCAAGGCTCCCAAGGTAGCCAAGGCTCCCAAAGCAGCTAAGAAGCCCGCTGCAGCTAAGAAGCCCGCTGCAGCTAAGAAGCCCGCTGCAGCTAAGAAGCCTGCTGCAGCTAAGAAGCCTGCTGCAGCTAAGAAGCCTGCTGCACGCGGCGCTAAGAAGGCCTGATCCAAAAAGCCGACTTAACGAGCCGGGCCGGGTTCCGTTTCGAGAGCACTCTCGGGCGCCACCCGGCCTCGCCGTTTTGTAGGCACAGGAGCCTCAGGTGCTTCCTGTGCGAGCCGTGGCGTGGCGTGGCTCCGACTATGCGGCTTGCTCGCCGAGATACAGCCTCAACGATCCCGCCGCCTCGCGCCGATCAAAGGGGACATTCTCCAGGACCTCGCGTTTTGAAATATCGTCGAAGAGCTCGACGAGAAAGCGATAAAACTCATGACACTCTTCGATTGCGCCGTTAAGGCGTGTTTGATCCACTAAGTCCGTATCGCTCAGCTGCTCCATCGCAGCCATGAAAGCGTCGAATCTCGGATAGTCGGCTGCACGCAGGAGCGGATAGCCCATCGCGCGAAAGTACGTCAGGAACTCACGAACGTACTCCAGGCCGCAAGCCTTCTCCCAGACATCCTCGGGGGGACTCTGCTCGGCTTTCGAGGCGAACGCTCGGACGATTTGTGCGAACATCCAAACGTCGCGCCGGAGGCGTTCGCTGCTTTCGCGGCGAGCCGCATCGTCATCAAAAACACTGTCTGCCTCTAGACTGACACCCAACGCTTTACCTAAAAACAGAACGGCGTTGAGAAGTGCAGGGCGCAGATTGAGGAGTACACGCTGCAAGGCAGCGCGCAGCTCGGGCTCTGCGGTGGCGTTCTCAATCGCTGGAAGATCGTGCTGGAAGGCTCGACGCATCTCCAGGCGGACGGTAGAAGCGATGCCTTCGAGAGCCGCCTTAATGGCAATCATGCGGTGGCCAGCTGCCCGAAGCTCGCCGGAACGCGCCTCGATCTCTTCTGCCGGCACAGACATCAGATCCCTGGAAAAACTCTCCGCCAACAACTCGCCCGAGCGGCGTCGCAAATGATCCGAGAGCGCGCGCGCATCAGAGCGCAAGACCGAAAGCACTAAATAGGCACGCCCTGACAGCCGACGTTTCTTGCCGGCGGGCTCAATCGCAATGCGCTGCAAGAGGCGGACATAGCGCAGCATCCGAAACAACGACAGAAAGGTGAGCGCCACGAGCTGATGGGCCTTCTCACCGGGGACACCACGTATTAGCTCGAGCACGTGGGGCGATTTGATGCGATCAAACTCAGGCCGAAACTCCAGAGCACGCAGCGGATTGAAGAAGACGTTGCGACCGATCTCGCGCTGCACGGACGTCAATACCGCGTAGAAGAGCCGGAATGGCACGCGAGGGCCGCGCGCGATACCTTCGAGCACCTCGTGGGCCGTGCTCAGGCCATGGCGCAGCGTGATCAGACTGTCCGCGGGGCTTGATTGATCGGTACCCTCACGGAGGAGACGCGTGCGTGCATTGTCTTCCGGTAACACCGTCTCCAAGTAGCGGTGAAAAATGTAGGCGCGATCGCGGCTGCCGAGGAGGCCACGAGCTAGCGAAATAGCTCGATTCACGCCCTCCCGAAACAACACCGTGGCTTCGCGATAGTCTTGTGCCACCAGCGCGCCGTGCCTGGCGGCGCCCGGGTGATTGCGAGGATTTGCGAAACAAGCCGCTGCCTTCAGCAGAACTTCAAGCTCAAATAGCAGCTCATCCTTGGACTCCATTGGCAACGTTGCGAACCAACGATCCCGCATGAGGCGCTGCTCACGCTCAAGCTCGCGCGTTGCGCTCAGCAGGGAAGTGTAGGCGTCGTTGGGATCCGCGGGGTCCAGCACGCGGGCAAGCGTAACATGGAGGCGGGCAAGACTCTACGGCGTTAGGTTGTAAGGATAATGATGCGCAGCGCTGTCTTACGTCACGAAGCGCGCAGAAACGGCTGCCATTCCTCATACGGCTCGCGCGCTGCCATCAGAATGTGAGCGGCTCTCGACCAATGCGGCTCATGCGGACGCTGCAGGAGGGCCATCCCTGCTTCATCGGGCGTGCGCCGCCCTTTCCTGAGGTTGCAGCTACGACACGAAACAACCAGATTCTCCCAGGATTCGCGGCCACCCCGCGAACGCGGAATCACATGATCTAAATTCAGATCCCGAACGCCTGGCCTTCTCCCACAATACTGACACTGATGATCATCTCTCAATAAAAGATTCCTGCGCGACAGCCGAATCGAGACCCGCGGAAAGCGATCGTAAGCCAAGAGATGCAGAACCCGCGGCACACGCAACTGGCCGTTCACCAGCGGCACCACATCATCTCTTTCGCGGATTGGAAGCTTGAGCCAGTGAGCAAAATCGTACACGTGGCCCTCCGAGTCGAGCGCATTGGCCACGCCACAATAGAGAAGCACGAGGCCTCGACGCGCGCTCGCCACGCTGACTGGGGCGTAGTAACGGTTCAGGAGCAGCACGGGGGCCGTGAGCGCACCTTCACTCCTACTTGATGGCGCTTTCGAAGACGGCATACCGAACAGCCACAAACCTAGCACCTCTTCCCCAAGCCCGGCAGTGGCGCCTCACCAAGTGGGGCCACCCGCCGCGGCCTACCCCTCGACCGCAGACGAGCGTTCGGTTATGTCCGAACAGAGTGCTGCAATCGAAGCCCCTACCTGTCGCCAAACGCTGCTTTCCCTTGCTCGGAATGCTCCTCTCGGGGCTCCTCACGAGCGCTTGCGGAGCGAGCGCTCCCACCCAACCCGCTTGGCCAGAAGCGGCCGACAAATGGTTTGAGCGGGCGCAGAAAAGCTTTTCAGCGGGTGACGTCGACGACGCCCACGATGCGATCGAGAATGCGCTCCGCGCCACTCCGAATCGCGAAGAAGCGCGCATTTTGGCCGCCAAGATTGCGCTCGCCGAGCTCGAATTCGACCGTGTCGTGCAACTGCTAAAAGGCATTGATACGAGCGATGCGCGCTCGCTTCGCGGGCGAGCCTTTTGGTATTCTCTCAAACTGGATGACGCGGCTGATGAGCTTGAGCTATTGCTTTCGGATCCGGAAGTCCGCGACCCCTGGGCCAAAGAGATTGCCGCGCTCGCACGACGCGGCACCGGACGCACACCCTTCGAGTTCAGCGGTGGGCTACTCGCCGTCACCGAGATGCCACGAGTGGGTGGAACTTCATTCTTAGTGCCCGTCGAGTTGAACGGAGAACAGGCACTCGCGATGATCGCTACAGGTTCCGGCGAAGCCGTCGTGGACGCCAGCCAAGGTGCGGAGGCTGGCTTTATTTCCCTACGTTTTGCCGAACGCTTGGAGGTTCGCGATGTGCCGGCGATTGCGCGCGATCTTTCTTCCATCAGCCGCGAGGTGAATGCGCCCGTCAAGCTTTTGATCGGTATGAATCTGCTGCGCCATCTGCACGCCACTGTGGATTTTGTCGGGAGTCAATTCGTGGTGCGCAGCTTCGAACCGACTCCCCCTCCCGTTGCCACGGCCGTACGCCTCAACTATTTGAAAGGCGGAGGGATGTTGCTGCTAGCAGGGGTTGGTCGAGAATCTGGAGCGGCGCCTTTGGCACTGATGGTGGATACCTCCCAAAGTTTCCCGATTGCATTGGATGACGCCGGCTGGAAGAAGACCGGCGTGCCCAGTAGTCAGTTGCTACCGCTTTCGGGGAGTAAGACGCTCAAGCATGCCGTGTTGCCGGTGTTCAAGCTCGGGGCGTTTGAGCTGCCAGGCGTGCCTGGGGTTCAAGGGGCACCGCTGGGTGAGCTTGAAAAGGGGCTAGGTGTTGACGTGGATGGCATTCTCGGCACGGGCTTGTTGGCCAATTTCAGGATCACGTTGGCTGACCGCGCCAGGACCATGTGGCTTGAGCCACTGCCTGTTCTGGGACCGGAAACACCGGCAACCAGCACTCAAGGGGCGGGCGAGATTCCAGCGGAGGCCGGCTCGGGTAACGAACCTGGAGCTTCCAGTCAGGTGCCAAACGGTGGCTAGCCAGCTCGCCGACATCGCCGTCTACCCGGGCAGCTTCGATCCACCGACGAACGGACATCTGGACCTCGTCGAGCGTGCTTCGAAGCTGTTTGCAAAGGTGATCGTGGCGGTCGGCGTGAATCCGGCTCGGGCTCCACTTTTTTCGCTCAATGAGCGCCGGGAGCTCTTAGAGAAAATTTGCGAACCCTTCAGCAACGTCCGCGTCGACGTCTTCGATGGGCTGTTGGTTCAGTATGGTAGGCGCATCGGTGCGCGTGTGATCGTGCGGGGTCTGCGCGCAGGAACCGACTTCGAGTATGAGCTCCAAATCGCCCATGCCAACGCCGATCTAGAGCCCAATATTGATACCGTCTTCTTACCAACACGGACGAACTACGGCTTCGTTTCCGCCTCCCTCGTCCGCGAAATCGCCCGCCATGGCGGGGACGTGAGCCGCTTGGCACCTGTCGAAGTGTGCCGAGCACTTGAGCAGAAGTTTCGACCGCAAACTTGAGTCGAAGTGGGGTGCGGCGCCCAAACTTGATGCTCGTCTCAGTAGACGATCATCGGAGTTGGCATAAAGAGGAGCACGAACAAGCCAAGCGTGAACCAGCCAACCACTCGGCGCACCGGGCCAAGCTCGGTATCCTCGACTGGCGGATGCGCGCCCCCAGACACGCGCCGAAGCAGGGTCAAAAGCAGTGCCGAAACAACCCACGGCATGGCGGCGCTGATCGGATTCCAATCCTCGCTCGCAACGCTATCAAACCCGGACTGGAACCCACGCTCCAGGATCGGCATCACGTAGCGAGCAACATTGTAGGCTACCAGCAGCCAAGGCACTAAGAGCAGACGCTTGCTGAGCGTATTTTGGCGTTCACCCAACAGGGCATAGGCCACGTGTCCGCCGTCGAGCTGGCCCACCGGCAGAAGATTCAAGAAGGTAACGAGCAAACCCACCCAGGCGGCGAGCGCGGTGGGGTGGAGGAACACGTCGTGGCCGGCTGGAATAGTGCCGTGGACGACATACTTTAGAAACCAGTAGAGAAGGCTCTGGCCCTCTTGGATGTACGAGCCCTCGCTCTTCACTTGAACGCCCGAAAGGGACAAACCGTGCAGCATAAAAGGAACGGCCAATGCCATGCCTGCCAGCGGCCCCGCCGCACCAATATCCAAAAGCGCCCGCCGTGTCTTGATGCGTTCAGGCATGATGATCACGGCGCCAAACGTACCAAACGGGCTGAGCACCGCGGGAAGCGGCAAAAAATAGGGCAATGACGTCGGAACCTTGTGGAGGCGTGCCGCGACATAGTGGCCCAACTCATGGGCCACTAGGATCGACAAGAGTGGCACCGCGAACGTCCAGCCACTCAGCAGCCGTTGCCAAGCATCAGGATTGGGTGAGTCGACCCAGAGCTGCCCGGCATAAAACACGCTGAAAATGGTGGCTACAAACAGCACCAGATTGATACGCCAATCGAAGCGCCTAGCTGGCGGCTGAGCCAGAACGGGAGCGCCTGCGGGTTCAGCGTCGCGCAAGGAGGGTTCGGGTGAAGAATCACGTTCATTCATAGGGATTTTTGCTGGTTGGGAGCAGAGAGGCAGCCGATCCGAAGGCTTACCCTTTGAAAGAGCCTCGTAGCTTTTCGGCAAGGCGCGCGAGCTGTTCCCCGAGATCTGCGTCTAGAACGCCGATCTCAGTCGTGAATCTAAGATGGCCACGAGGACGCTCCGGGTCTGAAACAATCGTGACGTCGCCTCGCATACCGAGCAACTCGATCTGATTGGAAAGTGCTAGCGCATCCTCAGGATGAGCGGCAATTTCCAAGCGGCGGGCCCCACGGGCTTCCGATAGGGCCTGCGCTGCGAGTGCAACGATCGTATTCGGATCGAGGCTTAAGGCTTGACCAAGCAAACGCTCGGCTAGGACCTGGGCCAGCTCTATCACACGCTCTAACTGTCGCTCTTCCAAGCTATTCTCAAGGCGCCGCAGCAAGAGTGCCTGGGCCGAAAGCTCCGCAAGCGCGTCCGCCCGAGCCTCAGCGTGAATTGAGAGCTTGAGATTGCCTTGCTCCCGCATTGCCTCGTCGAGTATTTGCGTTGCTTGCTGGCGCGCGCGAGTCAGGATTTCGCCGGCCTCAATCGCTGCGTCCACGATCGCCCGGGGCACCATGCGCCCTACCCCGAGCGTGGCACTCGCCGATTCTCGCCTCACTGCGAGGGACTCAACGGCTAGGGAGGCCAGAGCGGTGCGCGGCAAGATTCGCCCTTGAGACAAGCTCAAAATGCCTCCAGCCGGCCCAGACCCACCAGCACCCGTGCCATCTCGGGAGCCAAGATCTGCGCACGCAGCTGACGCTCTGGATTTCCCAAGCCTACAGCCAAGCTCCTCGCCGCCAACCCCGGCTCACGGAGGCCTGCCAACAGCTCCAACCCGCGCGCGCCCAAGCTATAGCGTACGGCAACGTATGCCGTCTCCATTCTTGCTGTTTGCGTGGGGTCAAAAGACATGGGCCTGAACAGTTAGAAATCTTGCGACCGCTAAACGCGCTCCACAACCATCGCGATGGCTTCACCGCCACCGATACACAAAGAAGCCAGGCCGCGTTTCGCACCACGATCTGCGAGCGCATACAGGAGCGTCGTGAGAATGCGAGCACCTGAGGCGCCAATCGGATGCCCGAGCGCCACCGCGCCGCCACGCACGTTGACGCGTTCAGGATCCAACTTCAGCAAACTGCTACATGCCTGTGTCACGCAGGAAAACGCTTCGTTGATCTCCCAGAGATCAATGTCGGTGGTTGAGAGCTTGAGCTTTGCGAGCACGCGCTCCATTGCTTTGGCGGGTGCCGTGGTGAACCACTCTGGCTCTTGAGCGGCGTAGCCGGTGCCGACGATGCGAGCCAGCGGCGTGAGATTCTTCTCCTTCACGGTCTGCTCAGTTGCCAGTACCAACGCCGCTGCCCCATCGTTCACGCTCGATGCGTTGCCCGCCGTGATCGTTCCCTGCTCGTCAAAGGCTGGACGCAACTGAGCGAACTTCTTGGGATCGCCGCGCCCGGGCTCTTCATCAGAATCCACCAGCAACGCAGGCCCTTTGCGCTGCGCAATTTCAACGGGCACGATTTCAGCGCGAAATTCGCCGTTGGTTTGAGCTTTGAGGGCGCGCGCATAGCTCTCGGTAGCAAACGCATCCTGACTCAAACGATCGAGCTTGAACTCTTTCGCGCACAATTCCCCGGCGCGGCCCATGTGAAAATCATTGTATGGATCCCAGAGACCGTCAAAAATCATCCCATCTACCAGCTCGCCGTTACCCATGCGATAACCTGTGCGCGCCTTCGTCAGGTAATACGGCACGTTGGACATCGATTCCATGCCGCCGGCCACCACCAACTCGGCTTCACCCACCATCAACGATTTTGCCGCGAGCGCCACCGCTTGCAGCCCAGAGCCGCACACTTTGTTGATGGTAGTGGTCGGGACGGTAGTTGGGAGCTTGGCAAAGATCGCAGCTTGGCGCGCAGGTGCCTGCCCGACGCCGGCGGAGAGCACATGGCCCATGACGATTTCGCCCACATCCGCGGCCTCGACGCCTGCGCGGCTCAGGGCCGCTTGGATGGCTATCGCACCGAGGCGCGGCGCTGACAGCGAAGCCAGGGCTCCAAGGTAAGAACCAATCGGAGTGCGCGCAGCGCTCACAATGTAGATGTTCGGCAGCTCAGACATGAATCAAATCCCGAGGTTCTTGCGAATCCGAGCCAAGGGCTCTTCGAAATTGGGCTCGAAAACTTCACCCGTGATGCGTTCTACGGCTTCAATGTAACGCCGGCTGGCTTCAATCCGGATCGCATCCGGGAGCGCAGGGACGGGGCCATCACCAGTGAACCCGATCTCTGCTAGATAACGCCGCACGTACTCCTTGTCGAAGCTCTCGGGGTGCTCCCCCTGAGCAAAACGTTCGGCATAGCTTTCTGCGTACCAGAAACGTGATGAATCTGGCGTGTGGATCTCATCGATCACCACGATTTCGCCGTCGGGCGTTTTGCCAAACTCGTACTTCGTATCCACCAAGATCAGGCCATGTTCGGCACAAATCCGGGAGCCTGCTTGAAACAGCGCCATCGCCAACTCCGCGGCGCGATCAAACTCCGCAGCAGGCATGCCACTCGCCTCCAAAATCTCAGCGCGCGAGGCGGAAACATCATGATCGCCATGCGCGGCTTTGGTGCTGGGTGTGAGAATCGGCTCGCTCAGCTGCTGATGCTGGCGGAGGCCATCCGACAAACGATGCCCACAAAACGTTCGAACGCCGTTTTGGTAGTGGATCCAAATGCTCGTCGAGGTGGTTCCGGTGAGATACGCGCGGACCACCATTTCAACGGGCAGTGCTGTGCACTCGCGCACTATCGCAACGTTCGGATCCGGTACCGAAAGCAAATGATTCGGACAGACGTCGCGCGTCTTCTGCATCCACCAAGCGGACGCCCAATTGAGCACCTGGCCCTTGAGCGGCAACGTGCCGAGCACCCGATCAAACGCGCTGATGCGGTCGGTCGCGATAATGACCCGCGTGCCATCGGCACGGCTATAATTGTCGCGGACCTTGCCTTCGTAACGCTGACCCAGGCTTTCGAAATTCGTGCCTTTCAGGGGGTGTAGTAACGCTTTTTCCAGAAGTTGCTGACTGACCACGCGGACAAGCTAGCACGCTCGGGCTTGCTACCAAGCGCGAAAACAGGTGGCTTGGGGGGCGTAGCTAGCGTATTCCGACGCGATGCAGGCGCTCGCTTTTGGTACACCGCGCAAGCTTCCCAAGGCCTCGGAGCTTTTGGGACGCGTCGTGGTGCTGGACATCGCGTTTGCGGGGAGTGGAAGCGGGGGAGGTTTTGACAAAGTTACCCTGCCACTCATTGAGGGCCTCGGGCCGCGCCTGGCAGCCTGGATTGACCACCACGATCACGACGAGCACCAACGCTACCGCGACGATCCGCGTTTTGTGTTGGCGACGAAAGCTGAGCATGGGGCGTGCCCGGAAATGATCACCCCCGAGCTCGTGCAACGTCTCGGTCCCGGTGACACCGTGCTCTGCCACTCAGACTTCGATGGCCTGGCCAGTGCCGCCAAGTGGATTCGCGGGGGCATGGAACCGTATCCGGGCTGCGACGCAGACGCCCACGCGGTCGACACGCGCCTCGGAGTCCCAAGCCCGCTCGGAGCCACCCTCGACCAGGCACTCCGCGCCAGGCCGCGTGACTTGGCACTGTTTGGTCTCGTTGTCCGGCACTTGGCTTCAGGACTCGCGGATTCAAGCCTGTGGAGCGTGATCCAAGCAGCGGCCAGTGAATTGGCGCCGATCGAGCGAGAAACTCGACGCGCCGCACAGAGCTACCTTCGCACAGACCCGGGCGTCGCCTACGTGGATGTGTCTCGCGGCTACGCCAAGCTAGATAAAACGCTGCTCTTGCTCTTGGGGCAAGAACGTGAAGCCGTGAGTGTGGTAATTGACCGCGAGAACGTGAGTATTGCGGCACGCTTTGACAGCGGCCTCGACTTCGTGAAGCTCTTTGGGCTCTCGGGGGGGATGCCAACGCGTGTCTCTTTGCCGCGGAAGAAGCTCGAGCAGGTGTTTTCAGCCCTGGGCGTCGACCCGAATGGGCTCCGACTCTTGTCCTAGAGGCCCAACATGTTGACTGAGAAGACTAGCTTCACACGGCAGCGACACTGGTTCATAGCAGTGAGCCTCAGCATCGTGCTCACGGCACCCGAAGCGCACGCCAGGCTACGCTCTCAGGTTACCACTTCGGGAACCGGCGATCAAAGCGTGCTTGCGGTTGGCTTCGACGACCAAGGCCACTTGTTGACCGAAATTTGCCAGAAACGGCCTTGCTCACCCGAACGCGGAACGCAGGTTCTGATGCCGGAAAGCCTAAAGAATAGGCTCTCGCAAGCCGAGATCCGCCTCGTACCATTGGGGCTCAAAAGGCACGCCGTGTGGATCCGCATCAGCGACGGTCAGGGTGAACATGCGTGGAATTGGCTGGGAGCCGCACCGCTTCGCCAAACGCCTCCGCTCCCTCAAACGCCACCGCAAGCGTTGGTGCTGTTCTCGGATTGGACCGGCACAGAAACCCCAAACCAAAAAACTCCCGTGCGAGCTCTCTCGCTCTCAGCTGCCAACGCTCAAGGTGAGCGCAGTCTGCTGCTCGGCGAAGAACGACCGCAACTTTCACTCTGCGGACGCAAAGCACCCTTCGACGCCAAGATTTTGGATCCGATCAGCTTGAGCTTTGTGCCGGCCAAGCTGCAGCTGCTCGACAGCAAGGAGCGCGCTCAGGCAACGCACATTCAAGCTATCATCGCTTTATCGGAATCGGCGAGTCGCATCCCGCTTGAGCTCACACCCAGCTGGGCTAGCACGGGGAAGCTACCGCAGGCGGGCTCAGCCACGGACCAGGGTTGGTTTGAGGCGCGTAAGAACGACGGCTATGGCGAGTTTTTGGTGCTGCAAGGCCCCGAAATTCCGCTGACAAGTCTCCTGCTGACCCTCCCCAAAGAAGGGGGCACGCGGCGAGGCCCGAGCGCGTTTTGGGTGGCTTCACAAGGCGCGCTCGTCCACGTGGAGCTTCCAAAATCAGGAACGCCTGGAGAGTTGCTTCAGGTGGCGTTCCCAACACCGATTTCAGGGCAGTGCGTGGCCCTTGTACTCGACCATACGGAGGGTGCGACCGACACCACGGAAGTCGGATTCGCAAGCGTTACGGCTCAGGCGCTTTCACTCCCTTCACTTGAAGAGCTGATCCTTGGCCTAGGTAAGGAAGGGCCCGAGCAACAGCAGGCCATCTCCCTGCTCGTCGCGCTCGGCAAGCCCGCACTCACACGCCTCACGCTGGAACTCGGAAAGTTGAATGAGCAACAGCTGAGCGCTGCCTGCGACGTACTGGATCGCTTCTCCTGCGCCGACACCAGCTATCCGTTTTCGAAGCTGCTCGCGAACCGCTCGGCACTGATTGCGGAACGCGCTCGCGCTCGGCTCCGCATGTGTGGCCCTGCCGCTGCTAGCGGGCTCACGCAGGCATTTTCTGAGGCCAAACAGGGCTCCGAAAGCGTCCCGGTGGCTGCGGAGCTCGCGGCTTTTGCTCCAGAAACCGCGGTTCTGGCCCTCGCACCGCGACTCACCGGGAAGAGCAGCGTGCGCCAAGAGCTGCGCGCGTCGTTTGCACGTGCAGCGCGGGCACCGGCGAGCGCCACTGCGGTCAGAAAGGTTCTCGCCCAGGACGATCTCTCGCCGGCGCTTTCCCTCGAAGTGCTCCGAGCTTTAGGGCCGTATGCCAACACGTTTCTGCCAGAGGTCGGCAAGGCCTACACGCGGGCGCGCCGGACTCAGGATTTTGAGAGTCGCTTCTTGCTGTTGGAGCCAGCCGGATACTTAGAGGCCAGTTATCCTCAAGCCCGTGCGGATCTGAGTGTGGCTCTGACAACAAAAGATTGGCGGCTGCGCGCGCAGGCTGCTGCGTCAGTTCGTCAGGCGGGCCGCTTTGCGCCAGCCCTGGTTCGCTTGCTGGGCGACGAACACCAACGGGTGCGACAGGCCGCTCTCGGTGTGATTCTCGGGCCTTCGGCAAAGTTCGCGGAACCGGCAGTCCTCGGGCTACTTCGCGACGATCCCTGGCCGCTCGTGCGGGCCAGCGCTGCTAAGTCACTGGGCGCGCTGAAAGGGGCGGCGCTCACAGATAGCGCGCTCCAAGCTTCCCTCACAGACGCTTCACCCGAAGTCCGAGCTAGCGTCGCCGAGGCGCTCGGGGCTCGGGGCTCGGCGACTTCGGCGCAGCCCCTCCTCGCTCGACTTGAAGACCAAGAAGAGGCCGTTGAGGTTCGAATCGCTTCCGCGGCGGCGCTCGCAGAAATGTGCGCTTCCACAGCACTGAATTCGCTCACCCGCCGCGCCCAGGCGCTCTCCGATCCCACGGCACCTTCTGACGCGCAGATGCTTGGAAGAGCGGCCCTTCGGGCACTCGTTCGCCTGAACCCAAGCGATCTCCAAAAACGGCTTGCCCCACTCAAAGCACGCACCGCTCCGCCTGCCGTACGTGCTGCGGCAGGGCGTGCAGCGAGCAGCAGCGTCACTCGCTGCCAGACCACGCGCGTGCAGAAACCCTGAGCCACGAACGAAAACGCGGCGAAAAACGCTGCCCGCTGACTTGAACACCCCAAAGTGGTACGAGACGAGACTCATGCAAAAAGGCTGGATTCTAGTCACAGGCGCTTCGGGTTTCATTGGATCCTGCCTAGTTCGAAAGCTGCTGGAACGTGGCGAGAAGGTGCGCGGCTTCGTACGTACCGGCTCGAATTTGCGAGCTCTGGCGAGCTTGCCTGCCGCTCAATTCGAGTTGGCCTATGGCGACATCACCGTGGATCACACGGTCTTTCGAGCACTCCACGGTTGCGACCGCATGTTCCACGTGGCCACCCACTTTCAGTGGGGAAGCCGGAATCCTAAGTCCGTGATCATTCCCGCCGTCACAGGTACCCAAGCCGTGCTAGAAGCCGCACGCCGGCGGAAGCTCAGCAAAATTGTCGTCACCAGTTCGTTCGCAACCTTGGGTATCGCGAAGACCGAAGAGCCCATCAACGAAACCCATGCCTTCAACTTGACTGACCCTGAAGTTTACGTGGAAGCGAAACGGCAAGCCGAAGAAGTAGCGCTCGCGGCCGCGCGTGCCGGGCAGCCGGTTGTCGTGGTTTTGCCGGGTTCCACTGTGGGCCCAGGCGATCGCAAACCAACGCCCACAGGTCGCTCCATTCTCTACTATCTGCGCACAGCTCCCGGTGTTCAGGTCAGTGTCCCGAACGGCGGTCTCAACATCGTCGACGTCGAGGATGTTGCCCTCGGGCATATTCTTGCCATGGAGAAGGGGAAGGTCGGCGAACGCTACCTGCTTGGAGGTGAGAATCTCACGTTTGCAGAGCTCGTGAGCACGCTCTCGGACGTGACGGGGCTAGCCTCTGGCAAACCTGGCTTGAGCCCCTCTACCACACTCTTGCTCGGCCGTCTGTTGGCACTCTTCAGCCGCCTGAAAGGCGAAGAGCCTTTGGTGACACCCAAGCTTCTGCGCGCTTACACGTCCGGCTACGCATGGGTGGATAGCCGGAAGGCGGAGCAAGAGCTTGGCTATCAACATCGTTTGGCGCGGCTCGCATTGGGTCGCTCGGTTCAGTGGTTTTTGGACCAAGGTTACGTTCCGGATCGCTTCGCCGGGCGCATCCGACTGGAGCTTCGGAGCGCATGAGTTCGCCCCACCGTGCTGGGATCGGCTGGTTTTGGGGCCTCGGCGTGTCGCTGCCGTTAGGAGCTGGCTCGGCTCTGTTGGCGCACGCGCCGACGCAAACGCTCGTGCTCTCTATTTTGGGCGCAGCTTCGCTCCTCATGCCCCTTTCGTGGGTGTTTGCCCGCCTCCGCCCGTCGCGCCAGACTCTGCTCTGGCTCTTCGGTGTGTTGGGCAATAGCTTTTGGATGTTAGCCTATGTTGGCTCGTGGGTGTCCACGCAAACCCACCATCGGCCGCTCGGTGGCGCTACGTTTGCCGGAGTCGCTGTCGGCGTCCTCTCACTGTGTGCCATCGGGGCGGCTCGCGTCGTTAGCTTGCAACGCAGCGCTTCGCACCCTGCCCAGAGACTCGGCGTGGTGCTCGCTTACACGGGGGGGGCCACAGCTGCGCTCGGAATGTTCCTCGTGGCGCTTCGCGCTCTCGGCGTGGATCAGCACGTGGCTCGCACTCTCACCGAAGCCCTGCTCACGCTCGGCGCGGCGCTGGCTGTAGTGCGGATCCCGGGCACTGGCTCGAACGCCCAAAGCTTCGCTGGGGTTGCGCTCTGGGTGCTGGTGGTCGCAGGTGGGGGCTACGCGGTGGGTCGCTTCCCTGAGGCACCGGCGCTCATTTCGCCTGCGCTCTCGGGGGTGCTTCCACTGTTTCGTTAGACGGCGCACCGGAAGCGCTTGAATCTTGGGGCGCCCTGCGAGGCGCAACATTTTTTATCCAAGGGGGGCGACGGTCTCACCAAGCGTGCCCATATTATTGGTCCATGTGGCGGGCATCCCTCTGGTCTACGGCTTTCGAGCACCTCCGCGGCGCATGGCCCAGCTGGACGAGTGTCAGGTGGCAAAGAGCAATCGCGCTCGTCTGCGGAACACTGCTGCTCGCACTGGCGCTGGCGGCACCCGCACAAGCCTCGGGCCCTGCACAAGCCTCGGGCCCCGTTTCGCCAGGCGCTACTCCCACACGCACGGCGAGCTCTGAGCACCTCGAAGATGCACCGCGGCTTAATACGAACGCGCTGAAGGTCACGGTCCCGAAAGCGTTCAGTACGTTTCACGGCGGCTGGATCACGATCGCTTACCATCCTTCTCTGAACGGTCGAGTTCAACAGCTGATCGCCGACGCAAACAGTGTGCGAGCCGAACTTGCTGAGCGGCTTGGCGCGCCGCCCATCACGCGCGTGCGAGTCCATGTGGCACGCACGCCCGGTGAAATGGAAGTGCTCGCGCCCGAAGGAGCCCCCTATCCAGAGTACGCCTCCGGCGTTGCCTACTCACAGCTTGGTTTGGTGTTGCTCACAGCGACGCCACTCGAGCCGACTGAGCATCATGATCTCGGCGAGATCTTTCGGCACGAGCTGGCGCATATTGCGCTTCACCAAGCAACGCGAGGGAAGGATGTCCCCCGTTGGTTCAACGAAGGCTTCGCGGTCTTTGCCTCGGGTGAGGGCTCGATCGTTCGTCTGCAGACGCTCTGGCTCGCCACGGTTTCAGGTCACCTCTGGCCGATGTCAAAGCTGGCCCGCAGCTTCCCCGCGGATGGCGCGAGCGCCTCGATAGCCTACGCCCAAGCGGCCGACTTTGTGCGTTTCATGGTGCGGCGCGAAGATCGGCATCGCTTTTCGGGGCTCGTCGCCCGCTTGAATGAAGGTCTTTCCTTTGAGCAAGCAATTGCTGAGTCCTACGGTGCGAGCCTAGAAACACTCGAGCAAGAGTGGAACGCGGATGTTAGCCAACGTTACACATTTTGGCCGGTGCTTTTGGGCGGAAGCTCGCTGTGGGTGGGGCTCTTGGGCTTGTTTGTTTGGGGATATTGGCGCAAGCGCAAGGAAGCCAAAGCAACCCTCGCTCGCTGGGCAAAAGAAGAAGCCTTCCACGACGAAGTTGAGCGTCTGAAGGCTGCCCCACGCGTACACATTGTGCTCGGGCCCCAGGCTTCAAAACCTGAGTATTTTACGCCCATCAAAGAGCTGGAAGTGCCCAAGGTGGAGCACGACGGCGGCTGGTACACATTGCACTGACTGAAGCGCGCTGTAGGGTATCACTCGCGCTTAACGTGCACATTTTCGAGCCGGCGAGATTCGTCGATCAGCCTCTCAAACACACCGCGCACGGTCGCTTGGTCGAGTGGCACCTGGGCTTTGGAGCACAATCTCTCAAGCATCTCCCGCTCGCGCACCGGATCATACACAGCTAAGCCACGCTCCCGCTTGTACTCGCCCACCTCAAGTACGATGCGCACCCGCTCTGCCAACAGGTCCAAGATCTGTTGATCCACAGCGTCGATTCTCGCGCGCAATGACGTGATGTCACTCTCAGGCTTCACCTCGCGGATGGTAATCACGGGGGCCTCGGAAGATCTAGAAAATCCCACCCAGCTCAAGCACGCTGGTCCACTGCGCTTTTTCGCCCCGCAAGATATCGCGATCTTTCTTATCGGTCTGCGCGTCCGCGACGGAACCCAAATCAGTGATGAATTCGCCAGCGATCATCAGCATCTCGTAGCGGTAGCTCACGCCAAACAAGAGGCGGCGGCGTTCTAGGCGGACCTTGTCGAAGACGACGTTGTTATTGAAATCAAGCGGCGAGCCGCCTGCACACACCGGCTGCCCATCTTGAGTTGTCTTCGAAGGATCGGGGCTGCCGGGCTGGTTGAGGCCTGCGTAGTTGCAATACTGAATGGCGTTCGTTGCGGGCGTGAGATCCACCAAGCCGGAATCGCCGAATACCCAAAGCTGCTGAAACCCAGCCCAAGGGGTGAGAACGGAAGAATCTGCGATCACGAATGGCTTGGAGATTTGCGCATCCGCACTGGCAATCGTTAACTGAAATTCGGGAGTCCCGGTGATGCTTCGGACACCGCCGCCGACCGCCAGATCAGGCATCGCGCCCATGAAGCCGGTGCGGAAACCCTCAAGGATTGCCATGCGCAAGTCCGCGCCACCGGAGACCAAACTCGTGCGCGGCATGAAGCCAATATTAGCAGTTAATTCGAGGCCGAATCCGAAACCCTTCTGAAACTTTACGGCGTAATGCTGTAGAAAATCATCCGGATTCGCATTTTGCTCCGGCGCCTTTTTGGAGCTTGGATCCACCGGACCCTGAGTGCCCCTTTGCCAGTAGGCTTTCCCGCTATCAATCTTGGTGAGGCTGCCCTCGAACGCGAGATGGAAGCCCCCGAAGCCTGTCGTGCGCGCGGCGTGCATCGCAGTGGGAGCAAAGGCGAACGCGTATTGGCTGACCAGCTTTTTGAATGCGGCGTCGTCCGGAGTGCACCACTCAGCCTGGCCCGGGCCAGACTTCAACTGCTGCAGATTCTGCGGATCATCGGCGTAGGCACCCTGCCCAGTGCGGCAGGAGGGATCGAGCACCAACCGTTCGATGGTCGGATCCATCGGCTCGGCGTGAACGGGCAGGGCCAAGCAAAGGACCAGCGCTCCACCCGCTCCACGGAAGAATCCCGCACGATTCGCGCTCATTTCGAAGGTACCAACGGCTTTTGATACTTTGCCTAGGGAAGTCGCGTCAAGGTCAGAAGCCGGCCGAGCCTCAGCTAGGCTTGCTTTGCGCTCGGCCCGCGGCCAAAAGTAGTTGCTGAACCTTGTGCCAACCCCAGCCACACGCCCTCGTCTGCGCGCTAAAGCCGGCGGAGGCGCGTTTCATCTGGTACTGGTCGAACCGGAAATCCCACCCAACACCGGCAACGTGGCGCGCCTGTGCGCCGCGACCAATTGCCCGCTGCACTTGGTGGGCAAACTTGGGTTTGATATCAGCGACCACGCGGTGCGGCGTGCAGGCCTCGATTATTGGCACTTGGTCACGGTGCACCAGCACGCTGACTGGGAAACGTGCGACGCCGCTTTGAGCATGCTGGCTCCAGCCGGTCGCCGCTGGTTCTTCTCAACGCAGGCCAAGCAGAGCTACCTGGACGTGGATTTTCGCGAGGGGGACGCCTTGGTCTTTGGCAAAGAAAGTGTGGGATTGCCGGATTGGCTCCTTGAGCGCTACCCGGACCACCTGGTGGGTATCCCGCTTCTGGGCGCCGTCCGTTCGCTCAACCTCGCGAACAGTGTCTCAATCGGTTTGTATGAGGCCCTCCGCCAAATTGGAGCACTAGCTAACGCCGAACTCGGCTGAATGGCTTAGATACCCACGGCGCTGCGCACGGCAGCCATGCGGAGTGCGGCCGTTTCCCGGGCCTTGCCAGCACCCGCTACCAATATCCGCTCTACCTCGCCGAGATCCTTCTCGAACTCACGTCGGCGTTCGCGAACGGCATCGAAGCGCGCGTGAAATGAGTCCAAAAGTAACTTTTTGTAGTGGCCATAGCCCTGGCCTCCGGCTCGCCAACTGGCGTCAATCGCCTCGAACTCGGAGGCAGCGGTCAACAATTTTAGGAGATCATAGAGGGGGCTCTCAACGGTTGGCTTCGGAGCCTCAACCGCAGTGGAGTCCGTCTTCATCGTCATGATGGCTTTCTTGATCGCGCCATCATCACCAAAAAGATCCAGCGTGTTGTTGTAGGACTTACTCATCTTGCGGCCATCCAGGCCGGGAACTACGGCGGTAGCTTCTAGGATGCGTGGCTCGGGGAGTTTGAAGCAGCCGGCAACGCCGCTCTTTTTGCCGGAAGGATCACTCGGATCGTAGCCCGGCACGAACGCCACGTTGAATTTAGTGGCCCAATCACGTGTGAATTCGACGTGTTGTTTCTGATCTTTGCCCACCGGAACCAGATCGGCGTCGTACAAAAGAATATCTGCTGCCATCAGCACCGGATAGGCGAAGAGGCCAAAATCCGGGCGAATAGCGTTAGCGAGCTTATCCTTGTAGCTGTGAGCGCGCTCTAGATTTGAAATCGGAATCACGCTCCCCAAAATCCACATGAGCTCGGTGTGCTCTCGAACGTCCGCCTGGCGAAACAGCACACTCCGCTCGGGATCGACCCCAAACGCCAGCAGCGTCAGTGCCACATCCAGCGTGAGCTCCCTCAGGCGAGCCGCATTCTGGACAGTCGTGAGCGAGTGCAGGTTAGCGATGAAGAAGTAAGCTTCGCTTTCCTGTTGGAGCTCAATAAACTGGCAAATCGCTCCAAAATAGTTGCCGAGGTGCTGGCGGCCGGAAGCCTGGATGCCCGAAACAGTGCGCATGAGACGACGATCTAGGCTTTGAACTCACGCGCCGCAATTGGCTAGCGCTTGAACCATTTATCAAAGACGCTTTTCGTCGGAGGTTTGCTGTTTTTTGGGGGTCGGCTGGAGCGGCGCATCTCGAACAGACGCAGCTCGCGGGTTGCATCCAGGTGATTGGGATTGATTTCGACAATGTGCCGAAGATCGGAGCGGGCCAGCGTATCCCGACCCATGCGCTTGTAGAGCTGGGCACGATACCAGCGGGCTCGGATGTTGCTGGGCTCTTTCTTGACGGCCCGCGAGAGCCGGGCGATCTGCTGCGTGACGTCCGCCTCGGGGCTGCGGAGCGCTTCAATCCAGGCGAGAAGCGCCTCGTAGTCCGCCTGATCCGGATCTCCCTCCACCGCGGCGCGCGCTTCTTTCTCAGCGGCTTCTACCGCATTCCTCTTGAGCAAAACTTCGGCGCGCTGGAACGCCATGGTGGCCCGCAGCACGGATTGTACCTGCTCCTGCTCATCAGCCGACCCGCCACCGCTAGCTAACACCTGATCATACTCTGCGCGACGTGAGGCCTCGGAGAGGATCTGGTGCGCCTCAGTGATGCGCGAAAAGGAGCGAACGATGAGCTCACGAACGTCTTCGAATTCCGGCCCCAGTCGGTCCGGGTGGAAACGCTTAGCCACTTGAAAGAAGGCCGCCTGGATCTGAGAGGATGTTGCACCCCGCTCGACACCCAGCACCCCGTAGTAACTCTCGCCTCGCGTGGTCGCGCGCACCCTGATCTCCGCCTTCATCGCCAAAACCTCGGGCGGGTCGCTCGACGCCTGCGGCGTTGAGTTGGGAGCGCTTCCACCCTCAGGACGTGGCGAGGTGGTTGTCGGGGGGCGCTGTGAGAGGCCGCCCGACGCAGGAGCACTGGAGCGCAGCGGTGGGCCTGAAGGGCCCCGGCCTTGCCAATTGGCGGGGGGTGGTGTGTCCGGAGGCTGGCTGTCAGAAAAATCGGAAAGTGTCCCTCGGGTTACCCGACCCACTGGCTCAGCGATGGGCATGCGCGTCGAGGACTCTTCGTTTCCTGGGACCCCGATCGGAGGCGGTTGTGCCGGTCCAAGATCGAGCTGCCGAGAAATCGTGAGCGCGTAGATCAGCCGTTGCACCAGCTCGCTTGGACCAAGTTCGCGCGCCACGAGCTCAGCCAGGGATTGCGGCTTCACGCGCAGAACATCCACAATCGTGCGTTCGGTGTTGTCGAAGTAGAAGCGGGCAAGCTGGGCCTCCGGATGGAGCCGAATGGCTGTCGGCCCAAGGCCACTGCAAACGGAACGCACCGTATTCTCATCGCTGTGGCCCCGAACTCCCCGCCAAATCAGCGCCAGCGTTTTCGCATGGGGATTATCCGAGCCGCCAAACCGGTCCAGATAATTGATCTCACTGTAAAATCCAAAAGCAGTCTGCTGCGGCAGCGTGAACATCCAGAGTACTTTTCGATGCAACTGCTCTCGAAGGGCCGAGCGCAGCTGTGGTTCCTCGATGGCGCGTTCGGCCAACAGGATCTCACCGTGGAGCTTCTGGTCCCGGGCGGCGCGATGCAGTGCGCGATCACAGCGTGCGATCTCAACAAGATTGAGATCGAGGAGGACATCCCGCAGAAAGGCAATAGGCGCGGCGGTGCGCGCTTTCTGGGCCAAACCGCGATCAAAGAAAACCGCGCTTTTGCCCCCGGTGGGCTCCTCCAGCACAAGCGTGCCCGTCAAACATCGATCCAAAACGTGGATCAACAGATGCGCGAGCGGGGTTTGGGCGAGGGTGCCCGAGGCCATCGGCCTAGGGGTAGTCATGTGTGGGCGCGCACCCTAGCACCGAGATCGAAAGTTGTGGCACGGGAATGTCCATTCTGCGCGCACCGGGCCGTGGTGTATTCTTCAGATTTCAGCTAGTTTGGAGCGGTGTTACAGGGGCACATTCTGGTGGTCGACGATGAAGCGGCGATTCTAAGCACACTACAAACCGCACTCAGACTGGAAGGTTTCACTGTAGATGTAGCGGGGGGCCTGGGTGTGGCCCGGGAGAAGCTCCGCAAAAGCGCCTTCGAGGTGGTGCTGTTGGATGTCGCGCTGCCCGACGGCAACGGGGTCGATCTGTTGGAGGAGCTCCGTTCCCAAGAAAACGACGCGAGCGTGATCATGATGAGCGGACACGCCACGATCGATGCAGCGGTGCGAGCCACGCGCTTGGGGGCGCATGATTTTTTGGAGAAGCCGCTCTCGACCGATCGCTTACTGGTTCTCTTACAAAACGTCCTCCGTCTCCGGCGCGCCGAGGCCACTCTGCGTGAACTCGCAGTGCAAGCGGGGCACTTCGATGAACTGCTCGGCAAGAGCCCTATGATGGCGAGCCTGCGTGATAGGATCGGGCGTGCAGCCCGTGCTTCAGCCAGCGTGCTCATCACGGGCGAACGCGGTACCGGAAAAGAACTCGTGGCCCGAGCCATTCACAGAGCCTCTCCACGTGCCAGCGCCCCACTCGAAAAGCTCAACTGCGCCGCAGTGCCAAAAGATCTGATCGAAAGCGAGCTTTTTGGCCATGAAGCAGGCGCATTCACGGGCGCCACCAAGCAGCGTCACGGAAAATTTGAACGGGCTCACTCGGGCACGATCTTCTTAGATGAGGTGGGCGATATGCCGCTCCCGATGCAATCCAAGCTGCTACGCGTGCTGCAGGAACACGAAATCGAACGCGTCGGCGGCACGAAGACGATCTCCGTGGATGTGCGGGTCGTTGCGGCGACGAATAAGGACCTCGTGAAGGCCTGCGAAACGGGTGAGTTTCGTGCCGATCTTTTCGACCGCCTCAACGTCGTGCCGATCGAACTCCCACCCTTGCGTTCCAGGCGCGCCGACATCCCCGAACTCGCCCAACAATTCTTGATTCTGGCCCGCGAAGCCAACAATCGCAAAGCGATGACGCTAAGCGCAGGCGCCATCCAGGCGCTGAGCGTTCATTCTTTCCCGGGCAACGTGCGCGAGCTGAAGAACCTGATCGAACGCCTGGTTATCTTAACACCTGACGACACACTCCAAGCTCAGGATGTTGAAGACGCCCTTGGTCATCGAGGCACACCAAACTTGACGGGCTTGTATCGCCCGGGTGTGCCGTTCAAGGTGCTCGCGGAACTTGCGGAGCGCACCATTCTGGAGGAAGCGCTTGCGCACAACGCAGGGCAGATGGCCGCCACGGCGCGTGGGCTCGGGCTTGAACGCAGCCATCTTTACAAGAAGGCCAAAGCGCTCGGGCTGCGCGGCAGCTCCGACGACGAAGCCGAGTAGGAGCACCTTCCTAGCGGGCGAGGCATTGATGGATGGCCACGCATTTTCCAGTCATTTTGAGCTGGTTTTAGGGCAACAGAGCGGCAAATTTGCTCTCGATGGCGACACCGAAGATCCCAAGGCACATCTCATCCAACGTGGTTTCCCCGAGCCGAACTTCGCGCGGTGCCGTCAAGCCCTGAGAATCGAGCGCCGCGGACAAGAACGGATTGCTCAGAGTATTGTCGTACGTGCAGCGAAGCCCGAGCACATCACCCGGACTCAGTGTTGGAAGACTGAGCAACGGAGCATCGTAGAAATACGCGCCCTGCCAATTGAAGTCCCAACTCGGCGTCTGAAGCAAACATTCATCCGCAGGCTGCGTTGCGTTTGGACTCGCACGATGCACGTCAATCTTCATATCCCGCCCCACGTAGTGCATGTGCGAACCCACACCAAATAGGTAATACTTCGCGCCAAGCGCCGCGGCTTGAGCTCCGCCGGGCAGCTGAAAACGCTGGGATTCCGTGTGATCTTTCACGCCTGCCGGGATCATGAATTCGGGACCTCTGGGTGGATCATTCGGGCCTGCCAGAAGACCGAATCCAACACCACCAGCTTCATTCGCATCGGCCCTTTGAAAGTTGCCGATTAGCTGCAGCTGCCCCGTGTACTTGGGTTGCGTTGTGACCCAGCGCAGCGCCACGCTCGTGTCGCTGTCCACCTGAACCCCCGCACCCGTCGGATGGTAGTGGACCTGCATCACGAGGCGACTTCCAGCTTTCAACGGCAGCCCGACGTCTGCCGGCGTGATAGCTGCGGTGGCCCCAGGTGCCCAAGCAGCCAGAAGTGATCCAGAAACGCCCACTCCCCCAAAGCAATCGTACTTGCCTCCACCTGCGGCGGCCTTCGCAACAGACTCACCTTTTGGATCGTCGAACACGAGCACATGGTGCACAATCGCCTTATTTCCCGCGTCTATCTGCGTACCGGTGAGCCACACATCTTGGGCTAACTGTGGATCGAGCGTGAAACAAATGAACTGATCATTATTGCCACTCACACTGGCTGAGGTGGGGATCTTCATCGTTGTGTTGGCGTTTGGCAGATCCAAACTCACGGCTGGAGGCAGAGGTGCCGCGGTATTGGGATCTCCCTCCAACATGCCAGTTCTTACCCACTCGTGCAGTAGAGCCTTCTCCATGTCAGTCAAGCGCCGATCATTTTGGAAACCAAGACGCGGTTGGCACTCGGCTGTGGAGATCGCACCCCAGGGCGGCATAGCTCCGGAGTCGATAGCGGGCAGCAACGTAGGCCCCATTTTCTTGGCCTCGACATAGCTGGTGAGCGAAAACGGCGCGATCGAGCCCGCCTGGTGACAGCCAACGCATTTCTGCGCGAAGACTGGTGCTGTGTGTTGATAATAGGTGATGGCGCCTGAGGGGAGAATCACCGCGGGTGCGCCGCCCGAGCTGGAACCAACCGTTGCGCCACCCGAACCTGAGCCAATTGTAGTCGCAGAGCCAGTTCCGCTGCCTTGTGGGCTCAAACTCGATCCGCCACTGGGCAGGTTGCTCATGCTGGAATTCGCCGATCCGCCACTGGCCGACCAAGTTGAACTCATAGATGAATCGCGTGAACTCTTTCCGCTCCCACAGGCGACAAGGAGCAAACCAACGACAGATCCCCAGCCCAAAGGCTTCAAAATGCGCAGGAACATACTTGGTTCATAGCAGACACTGCGATGCGATGTCCCAACGCGTGAACGCGTCACTTGAAGCATCATGGCTTGGGCACCAGCGTGAGGTCGTAAAAACGCCAATTGTTCTGACCGTGGTTGTGAACATGAAGATACACAGGCTCACCGTTTTCGAACGGTGCGGTAAGGATCTCGTCAAACGAGAAAACATCGGCAGGCCCCGGAACAGCAATCACTCGCTCAAAGATCACGCGATCGTGAATTAGAACTGCAAGATGGGCCATGGCTGGCTCGGGGGCGGTCAGGTCAAAGTGAGTGATCGAGCCCTTCACGTAATCACCGATCGCTCCAGATGCGAGCGCAGGTTGTTCGATCATGAGGTAATTGCAACGCCCAGTATCCACTTCAACGTAGCTTTCTTCCGGGCCCCAACTCGTCAAATCACCGCAACTTACGACTCTGGGGCGGTGGCTCGCCAACGGATCGGAGTTATCATCGGTAACCCTCCAAGCTTGGTGATCAATCAGCGAGGCGGGGCTCGCGGGTACACTCGGCACCGGTGCGCTCCGCTCACCTCCACACGCGCCCACGGCCGCGCACATGATAATTACCTGAACTATTGAGCTTCCTGACAGTTTCAGAATCACGTCTCACTCTCCCAGGCTCCCAAAGGAGCACACTTGCACCTTCTCCCCAGGACTCGACAGCAAGAGCTGGGCCAACAGGCGCACCAAACAGTGTCAGACCCAAGGAAAGTCCACCCGCAACGTTGTACGCTACGCTGTGGCAGCTTGGCGACGATTTAGCCCCTATGCCCTCTCGTTAGCGCTTCATGGAACGCTTGGCGGAGCCTTTGTACTCAGGGGTTCTGAAAACAAGCCAGCCGATGTGACTGTTGACCGGTGGTCGGGAGCGCTGCTTCTTTCAGTGGATATCACGCCACCTGCGCCTGCTTCGGAGGATTTGAGCGAGGCCAGCGCATCACCTGCGATAGTTGAGTTGCCGATACGAGCCCGTTCGAAACCACGACCGCTTTCACCACGAACGTCGGTCGACGCCCAGCGCGACAACAGCGATGCGACCGCTAGCACGACGGCGAGCAGCGCTGCCGCTGCAGGTATTCCAGCGCTTGACGCCGTTCCGCCGGGAGGAGCAGATCTTCCGCCGGGCGTGCGCAGTTTAGCCACAGCCGTTACCCGAGCGCTGCCCAAAGCCGCCGAGCTCGATCCCATTTGGTTTGAACTTCCGATCGGTTCGCTCGGAGCACTCCGCGTTCAGTTCACCACGGACGCGGAGGGGTCACTTCTGACCACGGAAATCTTGGACCTTGACCACACGCCACCCGTCTTACGAGAAGTCCTCAAGCGTACCTTCCTGTTCCTTCGAAATGGGCTTTTTGCTGTGGATCCGAGCCATTTGGGCGCGGGGACGCAGACGTTACTGATCCGGGGCGAGCTTCGACAACGAGCTTCAAACGACAACGAATTCGCTCTGCCCCAGCATACGTTCGTGATGCACCAGGTGAGCCCGACACGTGGCAGGCCTGGGCTTGCCTACGTGACCTTCAACTCGGGTCGCCATGTTGAGTTTAGCATCGCGCTCGAATGAGCGACCGAAAATCTATGCTTGAAAGTGAACGCAACTGGGTTTGAAAGTGAACGTTAAGGTGATGCCGGTGCCTTCAACGCTTCGGCTCGCTCCAAGTGCGTCTTGGCGGCTGCCGCGTTGCCAGCCGCCTGCTCGACTTCCGCCAGGCGCAGCAGCACACCCCTGATTTCAGCGGGCTCGCCCGGACACAGGCTGGCACTTTCCAATTCAAAAATGGCATCTTTGGTCCGTTTTGCTTTCAACAGCAGTTCAGCATACGCCACGTGCGTTCGGAGCCCATCGATATCTGCAGAGACGGCCGCTTCTCCGAGCCTCACGCCTTCTTCAATCTCGCCGCGCATGAGCAGACGCTCCAACAACTTCTGATAAACTCCTGGATTGTGTTCGTCGAGCACTACCAGCTTTCTCAAAGCGGCCAGCTCAACGTCAGCCTTGCCCATCTTCTCGCCCAATTGCGCGAGCGCCCGCAACGGTTCCACTTCGCTGGGATCCCACTCGTGCGCACGCTCAAGTGCTAAAAGCGCACGCTCCCAGTCGGAACTCAACCGAAAGGCCTCGCCAAGCAACATCTGAACGTCGTAGCCGTCAAAACCCTCACGAATCAGCGCTCCTAGGGCATCCAACACGCCCGCGCCATCCTTCGCTTGGACGAGGGCACGGGCTCTTAAGAAACGCAGGTCCGGATCCTTGGGATGCCGTTTCAAAGCGTTCAACAAAGCACTTTGAGATTCTGCTTCTCGATTCTGACGCTGCAAAAGCAAAACCCAGCGCGCCTGGTTCTTGGCATCTTCCGGGTGCCGAGTGGCCAACGCTAAAGCCTGCTCCGGTGAACCCGTCCGCCGCACGGGCACGAACTGTTGTCGGTAGCGCTCCAAGCGGATCTTCAAGAACTCAAGAAACTCTCGATTGAGCGTCTCCGGGGATTCACCCAAAACATCCTTCAACACCGCCGGAGTCTGTTTGCCTTCACCCCAAGCGCGGAGCATCTTAGGAAACACTGCACGCCCGAATTTCTCTGCCAAAAAATGGATAATCTCGGTGGATGCGTAATAGGCCGTTGCCACATCCTCCATCGCTTCCACGCGCGTAAAAGCTTGTGTCATGGCCTGTATCTCAGGGAGCTTTCCCTGCCGGAGGGCTTCCACCAGATCAGGATCCTGCTCGCGCGCCCACTCTCGGCGTTCACTCAAGGTCTCAAACTCAGCCAAGCCTTCCGTGAACCAACGCGGCACTCGACTGCGCGAAAGTTGAATGTGAAACACGTGCGCTAGCTCGTGCCACAGCGTCATGCCTAGGTTAAATTTCTCTTCGCCTGGGCTCATCGCCGCTAACGTTCGCCCAAAACACACGCCTTGGATCGCCGTTTCTGGTAACCCACTCGTGCGCACTGCAAAGCTCTGCCGACTGGAATAAAGCTCGATCCCGAGCGGCCCCGTGGGGGTGAAGCCGTAGGATTGCTTCATCTTCCCGTACGCCCGGGTAAGGAGTTGCGGAACATAGCGTTCCAAAAGAGCTCTCTGCGCCTTCGGGTATCGGAAACGAAACGGACCTGAATCAACGCTGACGTAATTCTTTGGGATCTCATGCTCGAAGAGATCGAGCGTGTTGTAGACGCGAACATTGAAAGGATCCGCGTCAAAGGCGTGACGCAAAGCTGTAAGCCCCGCCACATCATTGCCGCCACGAATGAGGTTCAGGCCGAGTTGCGCGCGCGCCTTGCCGTTGTCAGGATCGAGCTGCAGCGCCTCACGCATCATGACGACGATTTCGTCGTAGCGATGCTCCCACTCCGCGAAATCTGCGATAATCGTATATAGCCGAGAATACTCGGGATTCTGGCGTAATACGCGTGCTTTGGCAGACTCGAATCCCGGCGTATCGTCGCTCAAATAACGTGCGGTGGCGTGTAGGCTCAAAAGCTCCAGATCATTCGGGTTGTGGCTGAGCCCAACGCTCAACAGACGTTCGGCTTCGTCCAAATGAGACTCCCGAAGCGCAACACCGGCTAGCACGGCGTAGGCTGCGGTTAATCCAGGATTTACCACGAGTGCTTTCTTTGCAAGACGCTCGGCTTCGTCAAAGTCTAGCGCTTGATCCAGACGCACCCGGGCCATCCAGGTGTTCGCCACCGGATTGTTGGGGGCACGTGCGAGCACTTCATTCAGCACCTCCTCCGCGTGACCTGGATCGTACTTATCGAGAAAGAGCTCAGCTCGCCAGAAACGCACCTCCTCCGAAAACGGCAACACCCTTTCGGCCTGATTGAAGGCGTCATTCGCATCTTTTGCGCTGGAAAGGAGGTAGCTGGCGCGCCCCACGTACGCTAGCCCAAGGCCATCTTCTTCGGTGATGCGGTCGTCGTTGTAATCCTCAATCAAGCTCATCAAGGCCGCTTCGCCTTCCGTGCGCTTGCCCTGCTCCAAGCGCAACTCGCCAAGCAACAACCGTGCTTCCGCGGAAGCAAGCTTTGGGCTGGCAGTTGCTAGCGTGGTCTCAGCTTCTGCGACACGCCCCCGAGCACGCAATGCCTTGGCTTCGAAAATATGGGTTCTTTCGCGGAACGATGGGCGTTTCGGGTTGAGCGTTTCTGGAGGAAGCTTCGCGTTGGCTAGCTCCGCGCGCAGGCTCTGGGCTAATTGCTGCACTGCCTCGGTGTCCCCGAGCATGAGTTCGGTCTGAATCAAACCGAGGCTCGCATCGGCTCTCTTCTCTGCAGATTTTGCCTCAGCAAGCGCCTCTTTGAAGAGCCGTGTGGCGGCGCCGTAGTCGCTCGTAGAAAAAGCATCCCAGGCTCGAGTTAGCGTGCTCTTCGGGGCTGCTGCTTTCGTCGCAGCACCCTTCGCTAGAGTCTTGGGTCGGTTCGGTGGCGCTCCGGTTCCGTGAGCACAACCGATCGCGAACAATAACACTGCACGGGCTAGGTAGCTGTGAGTGCGAGTCCGAAACGCAACCACTTCAAGTCCCCTCTGTGCCCTTTCGCCAGCGAGTCAACCGACGTGGCCAGGGTGTGCCCATCCCACGCTGCCGCCAAGTGGTGCGCAACAGACTTTGCGTCAGCTCGAGCATCCAACCTGGGGCCGACTCCCCCTTCCAATCCGCGTGCGTGACCTTGCCCTCCGCGCTCACGCTGACGGAATTCTGAAATCCTCGCTCACCCTCAAAAAACTCGCCAGAATAGCTCGCACCCAAGCCTTCCTCGCGTACCAACAAGAGCTCAACCCGCCCCCCAAAGCTTGAGGCCAGCTCACTCATGAGACGGGACGCTCGCCGAGCCAGGCCTCTAAAGAAACCCCGGCACGCGTGAGCGCCTGGCTCTGAATCGCGCACAACTCATGAATGCCCTTCAACGCCAAATCGATCAATTGATCGACTTCGCTCCGCGGAACCGCTTCACCCTCGGCCGTACCCTGAATTTCGACAATTGCGTCGTTTGCTGTGGCCACCACGTTCAAATCAACCCGCGCTTTGCTGTCCTCCGCGTAACAGAGGTCCAACGCCAAGTCACCGTGGACGTGACCTGCGCTGATCGCGGCGACCTGATCCCGCAACACGCCTTTACCCAGCTTTCCATCTCGTTTTTGAACTTTGTCGAGGGCGAGTACGAGCGCTATCCAACCCGCGGTGATGGAAGCGGTGCGTGTTCCCCCATCGGCCTCGAGCACATCGCAATCGATCACCAAGCTGCGTTCGCCAAGCTTGCTGAGATTGACGGCCGCCCGCAGGGAACGCCCGATCAGACGCTCGATCTCCCGACTGCGACCACCCATCGGCCTTTCTCTGCCGTCGCGGCGCTCACGGCGCACGGGATTCGAACGTGGGTGCATCTGATACTCGGCGGTGACCCACCCTTTGCCAGAACCTTTGAGAAAATCCGGCACCGATTCATCCAGCGAAGCTGTAGCTAAGACCACCGTGCCGCCAGCGCGATACAGCACAGAACCTTCCGCCAAGCGCTGAAACCCAACCTCCACTTCAACCGGTCGAATCGTGTGGAGCTCGGCTCCTTCGCGACGTTTTGCCATGCGGGCTGCTCTAGCACAGCGGGCGCTTTGGGCTCACGGAGATTGCCTCGGACGGCCCATTTGAACGTATCCAGCTGTGCTATGAGGCCCGAAAGGATGCAGCAAGAACTCGACGACAGAACCCAGCTCAAGGTTTCCGAGATTTTTGAAAGCCTGCAGGGCGAAGGTCCGCATGCTGGAAGCGCGTGCGTGTTTTTGAGGCTGGCGGTTTGCAATCTCCGCTGCACGTGGTGCGACACGAAATACACTTGGGACTTCAAGCAGCATCGCTACGAAGATGAAGTCAAAGAACAAACCGTCGTCGAGGTGGCTAAGCTCCTAACGGATCTGGCGCCCCGACATTTAGTGATCACCGGCGGTGAACCGCTACTACAGATGGCCGCGCTGGAAGAGCTGCTCGGCCTGCTAGATCCAGCCTTGTTTGTGGAAGTGGAGACGAACGGAACGCTCGCTCCGAGCGCTTTTCTTGCCAAACGTGTGCAGCATTGGAACGTCTCGCCAAAGCTGGCCAACAGTGGGGAATCGGCGGCGCGGCGCCTGCGCAGCGAGGCACTGACGGCCTTCTCTGGTCTACAGGGCGCTTGGCTCAAGCTCGTGCTCCTCGGAGAAACCGACTGGGAGGAGGCCGCCGCGCTGCTGGCCGCAACGGAATGGCCTAAAGAGCGCACGCTTGTCATGCCCGTTGCGACAACAAGAGCCGAGCTTTCCGAGCGTGCCCCAACCGTTGCCGCCCTGGCTGTTCGGCACCAGCTTCGTTTTTCCACGCGGTTGCAATTACTGCTCTGGGATGGCGCCCGCGGAACCTGATCGCGGGGCGTGTTCAGGGAATATCACCCCAAACAGTTAACGCCGCTCGGGTCTCGGGATCGAGAGCCCAGGCTTCGGGTTTGTCGTCCCCGCGCAAGATCTGGAAAAGCTTCTTTTCAGCCAAAAGCGTGTCGAAGGTTTGGATCCACGTCGCGCGCGCCGCGTACGAGGCTGTTGAGAAGAGATCCTCCGTGCACGCCGGATCACTATCTAATCGGCACAAATGCGGTACTTTTCCAAACCGGCCCGCAAGCTGCCAAACCCCGGCACGCGTCAGGTACGCATCCGCTCGGGTCGCCAAAAGAGCGCGCCCCTTTGGCGGCGCATACCCATGAACGATGGAGTAAAGGTCCAAGCCCGTGGCATGTGGAAGCGCGCCGAGCCCCAGAGCTCCCGCGATCGTGACGGCGATATCTCGGGTGGTGACGAGCGAGTTGTTCTCAGCGCTGACAGACCGCGCCCCCGGAAACTTAACGAGCAGCGGCACACTGAGGCGTGCCTCACTCAACTCCCCATCGGGTTCGAAGGGCAGGGCAGGACGGCGTGCCGAGCCCACATCGCCCATGTAAACAAGCATGGAACTGTCGAAGAGGTCATGCTTCTTGAGAACTCCCAATAGCTTCTTGGTCACCTGCAACTCAGCTGAAAATGCCTTCTTCTGGAGTGCCAGCGTGCGCTCCCAGTCCTCGTCCTTCAGCTTCCTGCCGCGCCTTCGCAGGTCTCCGATCACGATCCCGCCGCGACGTGCATCGATAGTGCCAGCGTATTCCTTAGGTCCCAATCGCTGTGCCTCGACGCGTGTGATGTCCCAAGGCGGATGGGTGCCGCGCGTGTAGATCACCAGCAGATGGGGACGTTTTTGAACTTCAAGGCTTTCACTTTCAAGCCAGGCGATCGCTCGACTCAGCACTTCGGTCGCTGGCAAATCGAGTACCGGAGAAGCCGTGAAGTATTCATCCCAGTCTCGCCCAAACCCAAAGGCACCAAAGGTCGTGGGCACCGCGGAAACGAAAGCAGCTCTCCCACCGGCAGCCTTGAGGGCCCGGGCAAGGGTCTGGATCTTTGGCATCAGTCGCGATCCAGAGTCGACGACACCGTGCACCCCTGGACTCAATCCAGAGAAGAGCGAAGCCAGCACTGCCGCTGGAACGTGGCTTGGCACCCGATAATTCGGGAACGCAACCGCGGCGTTGGAGAACTCCCGCAGTAGCCCTGCAGACTCTCCGGTGCCCCAAGGAGGCACGTCTTCGCGAGCGATCGAGGAGGCCACGAAGACGACGACCAGATTCGTTCTCGGCACCACAGCCTTCGGCTCTTCGGCGATAATTGGATCTCCAAACACCACGCGCCCATCCTCGGCGAACGTGGCTCCCAGTTCCAATAACCCAACGCCGGAGGTCTTTTGATCGAGTGTGACTTTCAGCGGCGCATAGCTTGCGCCGTTGCCTCCATTCACCTGACGTTCCAGAAGAACCTGCGGCGGCTCTCCGTCGAGCAAGAGCCGCACCACTGCCTTACCCCCACCTTTGCCCCAAAATCCCGCCGAAACTCGCAGCGTCGCCGAACCAGAGAGGCTGACCGGGCAACGCACCGCTTGCTGGCTCTTCAGTGCGAGCACCCGGTGTGGCACACCACTCAGCGCCACTTCCGAAACCACATCACCAAAGGTTGGCGGATAGCTAGCGGGCGCATCCTTGGCTCGCACCCGTATCCAATCCAGCTCACCGTACGCCTCTCCTGGTTCACGCCTACCACCCAGAAAACGAACTTCGAGGCTGTGGAGACCCACTTTCAGTTCGGAAGGAATGGCGAGCGAGAGCACCTTGCTCACTCCCTTCTCCAACCGCAACACACCGAGGCGCTTCCCGTCGAGCTGGATCGCTAGATTCTTCGCGCCCACCCCGTACGCTCGGGTCTCCACACGCAAGTCAGACTGCGCTTCGGTTAACCAGACGGCGAACTTCGCCGAAGGCACCATGAACTGCCCGAAACTCTCGCCGCCCCGTTCTACCGAGCGAATGTCTTCGAAGGGCCCCAAGCTAAAACCGCGACGCCAATCGGTGCCATCAAACCCCAAATCTAATACGATTCCATCGTCGCGAAGCTCGCAGCGCCCGAGCTCCGAGATCAGATCCACCTCCTCGGGGCGTGTCTCCACGGCCGGCAATAATGCTGGGTCAGCTTTCACAGCGACTGGCTCGCTCTGCTCCACGTCGTTGCGCGGTTTGCAGCTCGAGGGCAACACCGAGAGCACCACGAGCAGCCATCGAGTGGGAAAGCGGCGCAACATCGCCCTGGCCTTAGCTCAGAATCTCGTACAAAGCAGGCGTCGAATGTCTGCGTCAGCGGCGCGTGGCCTTTTCGCCACCAGGCAGCAGATGATCGTTTCTGCTAATGCGGGGTCGTTTCCGGTGCGCTTGAGAGCTCCCCCCGAACCAGCCGCCCATCCGAATCGTAACACGCGAGCTCTAGGCCGACACGCCGCAACACCGCCTGTTTCTCATGAAAAGGCTGAAAACTCGACTTGAAGCCAGCCAAAATCATGCTCTTGATGTCCTCAAATGGCATACCCATGCGCGTGTGCGCTAACCACAGTTCCTTGGAAACGGTGGTGTCGGTGATCAATCGATTATCCGTGTTCACCGTCACGCGCAGACCAAGGTCGAAGTAAAACTTGAGCGGGTGACTCGCAAGATCGCGCACGGCTCCGGTCTGCACATTGCTCGAAGGGCAACATTCTAGCGGGATGCGGTGATCGTTGATGTAGTGGAGCAGATCTCCGTTTTCGCGCAGGCGACAACCGTGCCCGATGCGATGTGCTCCGCAGACATGAATCGCTTGCGCAATCGATTCGGGTCCATACGCTTCCCCGGCGTGGATCGTGCAATTGATGTTGTTATCCCGCACCAGCTGGAACGCCTCTTTGTGATGCTTGGCGGGGTTGTCGGCTTCTGCGCCAGCAAGGTCGAAACCCACCACACCACGCCCCTTGTAGGCCACCGCCAATTCGGCCATCTCATACGAGGATTCGGGCGAAATATTGCGGATCCCGCAGATGATCACGTTCGCTTTGATACCATACGTTTCGCGCGCTCGCCGCAGGCCCAAAAGTACCGCTTCCACAACCTTGGTGAGCTTCAGGCCGCGTTCCCTGTGCAACATCGGCGCGTAGCGCACTTCCATGTAGCGAACATTCTCTCGATGCGCGTCTTCCGCGAGTTCGAACGCGATACGCTCCAACGACGCCTCCGTCTGCATCACGCGGAGGGTGATGTTGAAGCCGCGTAAATACTCAACGAGTGACCCACAATTTTTCCCCGCCCCGATCGCTTCGCGCAAGCCTTCGACGTCAAACGAAGGCAACTCCACATTCTCTTGGCGTGCGAGCTCAATGATGGTTTCGACGCGCAGCGAGCCGTCTAGGTGCACGTGCAGGTCCGCCTTAGGCAACGCTTCGAACACCTCAAACGGGACCCGTTCAAAAGAGGCTGGATGGGACGTGGCAGGGCTGGTTCGGGGGGAGGCCATCGATCAAGGTTAGCTCGCCCCTGGGCCTAGCGCCGCTCTCCGCCCCAGAAACACAATCCCGAACAGCCAGAATAAGGAAATGGCGGAAAACTCAGCTAGCGAGAGCCCCCGACTGCCTTCCCCGAGCTCCGCACGCCGGATCGCGTCTTCGTACACTTCAAGCGACGCCACACCCGAAATTTGCAAGGCCCCAATGTAAGTGCTCGGCAACCCCTGCAACTTCGCCTTATCGAAGAGCTCTCGGGCAGCCTCTAGCTTTGCGGCCGCTGCTTTGCCCGTCACACAGGCATCGAAGGTCGCGGCATTAATTCCCAAGCTAACGGCACGCGCTTTGATTGCCGCCGCCGAAAGATCCTCCGTCGTGAACAGGAAATCAGCGAACGTCTCCGCCACGGGATCCTCGACGCAAAGCGCGGAAAGTGCCGCAAATTTGGCGTGCGGGTGCTGGGCGAGCGCGATCGGGCGCCGCACCACCACTACCTTTCCACCGGCCTCTTTGACAAGCGGCGCGAGAACTTCATGCAAGTGCCGACAGTGCGGGCACTCGAAGTCCACGAACTCTACAATCGTCACCTTGCCAGGCACGTAGAGCGCAGCAATCTCGGGCGGTACGGGCGGCTGCAGCTTCACTTTAGGCCACGCGAGTGGCACCACCGTGAGCGTGATTGCCAACAGGCTGAGCGCCCAAGGCGACAGCCTGACCCCCCGAAAGCTCGACTCCAATTGAACTGCATCCGGTGAAAAATAGAGACCAAGCACCACCCCCGCCGCGAGCACGGCGCTGAAATCGGCGACCAAGCACCAAACGCAAAACCTGTGAATCACGAACGCTTGCACGGCGATCAGAGCAAGCCCGACAACACCGCCGAACACGGCCACCGGAGCCACGAAACGCCGACGCTTTTCGGCGTTGTTGATGAGCGTGCCAGCGAACAAGAGAGCGAAGCCAAGCAGCCCCAAGCTGGGCAAGGGCACCTTCACGCCCGAAACGGCGAGATAGCCAAAGCCGCTTTGCCGAACGGCCGCGCACCCCGAATTCTCGGCGCAATACGTCGCCACGTCGTTCACGTAGTCTGCCGTGAGCACAGCGCTGGCAACGAGCGCAGCGAGCGCCAACAGCCGAACCCAAAGCCAACCCTGCCGAGCTAACACAGGCAGCTGGCGTAGCAGATTTTTGGACTCCGAACCGCGTGCCCTTTCGTCTTAAGAGGGCAACCCGAACGGCAAACGGTGGCTTTGCTCAACCATTCGCGCTAGAACGCGAGTTACTTGAAGAAGAATTTTCGTGAGGGCAAAAAGACGGCACGGTTCCCAACCAACACCGTCGGAGCCCAGCAATCCCGCCCGCAAAAAGCCACACCGCCGCGAAAGCGAGCAGCCGATCCGCCGCATGCCACGCGCCTCGCCGTGTCGCAGCAAGCTCGGCACGCACCTAGCCTCTCACCGGGTTCGCGCCGGCAAGGCCGGCTAGCCATGAATCCTCGAGGCTTCGGCTTCGTGGCCACGGGTGACCAGGAAGACGTGTTTATTTCGCCCGGCGAGGTGGGCCCCGCGCTCCACGGGGATATTGTCGAAGTCGAGGTGCTCGGGCGAAGCAGCCGTGGCCTGGATGGTAGGATCGCCGAGATTGTGCAACGGCGCCGGCCGGAAGTGGCGGGAACGCTGCGCCGACGCGGGAAGAGCGCCTGGCTTGAGCCCGACGATGGCCGCATCCGCGGACCCATTGTGCTCTGGGCGAAAGGGTTAACTGGTAAAGATGGCGATGCTGCCGTGGTGCGCATCGAGAGTTTCCCCAACTATGCAGACGAGAACCCGGAGGGAACTTTGGTTGCCGTCCTCGGAGAGCCCGGCGATCCCAAGGCAGAAGTTGCCAAGATCTTGGTGCGCGAACAGGTTGAGGAAGAACACTCGGCCGAAGCGCATGCCGAGGCCCAGCAGCTCTCGGAAGATCTAGCGCGCCAATCCCACGAAAATCGCCGAGATCTACGCCAGATCCCGCTGCCCACCATCGATCCCAAAGATGCCCGCGATCACGACGACGCGCTGTGGGCAGAGGCGACGCCGGAGGGCTATCGGGTGTGGATCGCCATTGCGGATGTCAGCGAGTACGTGCGGCCAGGCTCGGCTCTGGATGCTGAAGCATCACTCCGTGGCTGCACCATCTATTTGCCAGATCGAGCGATACCCATGTTGCCACGGGAATTGGCGGGCGATGCCTGTTCGCTGTTGCCCGATGTGGAGCGGCTGTGCCTTGCCGTGGTGGCCGATCTGGATCGGCAGGGCAAAGTTACAAGCTTTGAAGTGGTGGAAGGGCGCATGCGCTCGGCTGCCAAGTTAACTTACGATGGCGTAGCGCGAACGCTGGGCTTGACGCTGCATGGCCCGCTGGATGCCGGCGCCGAGGCACTCAAGCCTGGGCTCGCTGTTCTGTATGAACTCTCGCAAAAGCTGCGTAAAATGCGCTTTCTGCGGGGGGCCCTGGGCCTCGATCTGCCCGAGGCCCAGGTGATTTTGGACGAGACCTCCAAGGTGCCGCTGGATGTGGTGCGCCGCGCCCAGGATCCAGGTGTTAAGATCGCGTACACCATCGTAGAGGAATTCATGCTGCTGGCGAATGAGCTGGTGGCGCGCTTTCTGGGTGAGCGAAAGTGCCCGGCGATTTACCGAGTGCATGCCAAGCCCGACGAAGAGAAGCTGGAACGCCTCGGCTTGATCGCGGAAGTGCTCGGCGTGAAGTTTGACACGGAGGCGATGCGCACGCCATTTGGTGTGAGCCAATGGCTGCTGCAAGTGCAGACCCATGAGCGCCGTGCCGTGCTTGAGATGGCGTTGCTGCGAAGCCTGAAGCAGGCGGCGTATGACACCGTCAACGTGGGCCACTTTGGCCTGGCTTCCGACAGTTATCTGCATTTTACCTCGCCAATTCGTCGTTATCCCGACCTCTTGGTGCACCGCACCGTCAAACAATTGCTGCGCGGCAAACCCCCGAATACTTCCGACGAAGCAGTCGCCGCGCTGAAGCTTTCGGCTGGGCTTTCGAGCACACGCGAACGCTCCGCGATGGACATCGAACGCGAAGTGGTCGATCTGTATCGAGCACTGTTCATGCGCGACAAAGTCGGCGAGGTGTTCGAAGGCACCGTCACAGCTGTCGTGGGCAGTGGGGTTTACGTCACGTTGAAGGCCGTGTTCGTGGATGTGCTGATGCGCTACGAATCGATCGGCCCTGACCACTACGAACTCGACGAGCATGAGCTTTCGGTCGTAGGTGCTCGCTCCGGAGATCGCGTTGCGCTCGGCGACACGCTGCACGTGGTTATCGAAGATGTGGCTTTGATGCGCAGAGCGGTGTTCGCGCGGCGCGTGCTCCCCGAGGGGTTGCTCGAGAAAATGCAGCAGGATTTCCCTGAGACTCCAGGCGGAGGAGGAGCGCGCAGAAACGGCCCGAACCGGGACACACGCGGACGCTCGGCTCCGGACGCAAAACGGGGAGATACTAGGGACCAGCGACGAGGGGGTCGGCGCGATGAGCCCAGTCGCAGCGCACCGAAACCGACCAGACCCGGTGTTTCGCCTCGAACTGACGCCACGTCACGCGGCCCGAAACCAAAAGCGAGTGGAGGCCGCGCAGACTCTGGGCGCGGCGGAGCACCGGCTAAGTCGGGGGCACGCGGCGGCCCGACTCGCAGGAACAAGCCAAAGTGAGTTCAACCACCGCGCCTGCTGCACGCTCTTGGGCGCGATGCTGCTGACCCGGCTGTCCGAGTTGTCCCCAATCCGTGATACACGGCTCTGTCCCTTTTATTTGCCTGATTTTCGATGCTTGACGACGCCCTGAGGAGCGTGCGACCTATGCCGCATGCATAGGTGGTCCGTTGTTGCTGCACTCACGGTCTGGGGCTTTATGGGGTGCGTCGATCGGCCCATCGATCCGAAAGCACCTGCGGCTTGCCGGGAGCTGATTCGCAAGAAATGCGAACGCACAGTGGTATGTTACAACGAGATTCTCGCGAAGTACCCCGATGCGCGGCTCAAGGTGGGTCTCAAGAACGAGATCGTCGCTACCGTGGAGGGCTGCATCAAAGACGAGCAATTCGGTCTGAAGGTGGACAAGTGTGACTCTGCGGTGGTGATCGCCCCACCTCAGTATGCTGAGTGCTTGGATCAAATCGATAACGGTCCCTGCACCAAGTTGGTCAACGTTGAGTATCTTCCACCGCCTTACATGGCGACCAAGCAGCCGACGTGCGTAACGCCAGCCGGCGGAGCTGCCGGCGCGGCGGGTGCGGCGGGTGCGGCGGGCACGGGGCAAGGTGGCACCGGTGGCACGGGACAAGGTGGCACGGGACAAGGTGGCACCGGTGGCGGGGCGCCAATGGACAAGTGCACGGGCAACTTCGAGCCGCTGCCGATGCCCATGACGCCAAGCGGGATGGCGGGTAATGGCGGTATGTCCGGCAACGGCGGTATGTCCGGCAACGGCGGTATGTCCCGCAACGGCGGTATGTCCGGCAACAGCGGGTTATCTCCTGAGGAAGCCGCACTCGCCGCCAAGTACCCGGTCGACCCAGTCCGCGTCTGCAACAAGGCTTGCCTTCAGACGGTCGAAGGCACCCTCGGAACTGAATACGACATCGCACGATTCGGGCTGGCTTCAAAGGTGGCCCCTGCCGCGTGCGCTCCCGCCGTAGGCTTCAAGTAACGGCTCAGGGCAGCCGCAAAACCTCAGCCGGAATTCCTCCGACTTGAGTGGAGAAGAGGACCCGCCAAGCGTGAGGCGAGCGCGCCCGATAACGTAGGTAACCTGTAATGATTACGGCAGGTCGTAGGTCCAGCCGGCGCTCAAGCAAGCCATCCAGCCGCTGATACAAGTCCTCAACACCTGAACCGAGCCGAACTCCGTACGGCGGATTGCTGAGGATGGCGGTCCCGCTGGGAACGCATTCGGCCATTTGCTCAAAATCGAGTCCCGTGAGCTCCGTCGCAGATTGATAGCCAATATGGGCTAAATTCTCGCGGGCCGCCTTGAGCGCGTGGGCCTCAATATCGTCGCCCCAAGCGACAACCTCGGCCGGGCGAGCCAACGCTTGCCCACGCTCGCCGGCACCGTGCTTTCTTTCCTGCCACGCAGCGAGACGCGCGCGATACGCCGGCCAATTCTCAAACGCAAACGAGCGGCGAGCTCCTGGCATATGGCCAGCCTTCGCCAGAAGCCACTCGATCAGCAGCGCTCCGCTGCCGCAGAACGGATCCCAGACGCGCTCCACGGGTCCCAAAGCCCGCACCAAGCCGGCCGCGAGCGTCTCACGCAGCGGGGCGACCGAAACATGACGTCGCTCGCCTCGCCGGTGCAGGAGCTCCCCGGAAGCATCCACGCTCACTTGAACCCGATCCTCCACAATTCGGATAAAAAGAGCTTGTTGTGCGGCCTTTTTAGGCACGCTCAGCAACTTCCGTTTGAGCCGCTGTTCCAGGACGTTGAGGCAACGCTCCCTCACTGCGTCCGAGTGGTAGAGCCGTGATTTTTGGCAGCTGACGCTGACATGCACGCTTTCGGCGTTTCCCAAATACGCGTGCCACGGCAAACGTGACAAGCCTTCCACGAGCGTCGCAAAATCGCGCGCCATGAACGGCTTCAAGCGCAGCCGCATCGATTCCGCAATCCGCGACTGGAGATGAATCAGCTCCATCACCTCGAAGCCACCCACCAACTCAACCCCGCCGATCACCGGCCTTGGATTAACGCCAAGCTCCCGGAGCTCCTCACACAGGAGCCCTTCAAATCCCAGCGCCGTCGCGCAAAACAGCTGAAATCGGCTGGGATCAGCCGTCGTTCCCGGACTTATTTCGGGCATTCTTGCTGGGCTCACTCGGGCGTGAGGCGCTCGATGCCCATGAACGGACGCAGCGCCTCTGGGACGATCACTGAACCATCCGCCTGTTGATACTGCTCCACGATAGCAACCCAGGTGCGACCCACGGCCAGGCCTGACCCATTCAGTGTATGAACGAATTGTGGCTTGGCTTTCGGGGCGCTCCGGTAACGGATCTTAGCTCGCCGCGCTTGAAAATCGCCGCACCAAGAACAACTCGAGATCTCGCGGAAGCAATTCTGCGAAGGCAGCCACACCTCCAGATCGTAGGTCTTGGCTGCGGCAAAGCCCAAATCTCCCGTGCAGAGTTCCACGACTCGGTGGTGCAGACCCAGGCGCTTCAGTACCTCTTCGGCGTGTCCGGTGAGCCGTTCTAGCTCTGAAAGGCCCCGATCTTCAGCGCAAAAGCGCACTAATTCTACCTTGTCGAATTGGTGTTGGCGGATCAGGCCGCGCACATCTTTGCCGTACGAGCCTGCCTCGCTGCGGAAGCAGGGTGTGTACGCCGTGTACGCGAGCGGTAGCCGGGAGCCGTCGAGGATCTCATCCGAGTGGAGATTCGTCAGCGGAACTTCAGCCGTTGGGATCAGATAGAGCGCTGTTTGGTCTTCAGGATCGGCACGAAACGTTTTGAAGAGATCCTGCTCGAATTTCGGCAGCTGGCCTGTGCCCCGGAGCGCCTCGCCACGCACCAAGAAAGGCAGACAAAACTCGCGATACCCATGTTCCCGCGTGTGCAAATCCAACATGAAGCTGATGAGCGCACGTTCCAAGCGGGCACCTTGTCCCGAAAGCACCGAAAAGCGGGCACCTGAAAGCTTCGCGGCGCGTTCAAAATCGAGCAC
>Ga0209591_10000287_pt1 | contig 67397 bp, 62 predicted proteins | sample MAT01_FD_187207 | JGI IMG/M metagenome (GOLD analysis project Ga0209591, IMG submission 187207) | Freshwater microbial communities from Lake Fryxell liftoff mats and glacier meltwater in Antarctica - MAT-01 (SPAdes) (version 2) | ecosystem: Environmental > Aquatic > Freshwater > Ice > Liftoff...
GCTCGCTGTCGTCGCCCTGTGGCTCCTTTTTGTTCCCCGCCGGAGGGCGGCCTGTGCGATTCGGCTTGGAGGTCTGGTCTGGAAGCGCAGTCAGTTTTGCCGCGGTTGGCTGATCACCGGCGACACCGGTTCCGGCAAGACGAGTTCGGGCATCAACCAGCTTGCCCACCAGGTGTTCCAGAATGAGGCCAACTGGGGCGGCCTTTGCGTGGATGAGAAAGGCGTATATTGGGAGACCCTGGCCGCCATGGCCCGGCACTACGGGCGCGAATCCGACCTCATCCACCTGCAGATCCGACCCGATGACACCGATCCGGACTGGACGCCACACCACCGCTACAACCTGACGGGCGACCGCAGCATCCCATTCTCCACGTACGCCAAGTTTGTCGTCGATACGGCCACCAGCCTGGGGCAGGGGGGCGACAAGGGCTTCTTCAAGAGCCAGGCCCAGACTCACATCGCCTATGGCTTGGAACTCCTCTTCGAACTACGCCGTCCGGTGACCCTGGTGGGCGCCTACGAATTGCTGTCGAGTCGTGATGACCTGGAGGCGGCCACCAACGACCTCGCCGACCTGCTCGAAACCCCGCGGCGTTTCGCTGTCCGTGCCCATTTTCTGAACCGCTACCTTAGTCAGCCAGAGGAGCAGTTGGGCGGCGTCCGGGAAACCATCGGCAACTACCTCCAGTATTTTCTGACGCCCGAGGTCGCTGAAGTGTTCTGCACGGACTCCAGCACGTTTGACTACGCCGCCATCGATCAGGGCAGGATCATCCTTACGACCATGCCGCAGAAGTTCCAGACGGAGCGGCGCTACGTGAACACCTTCCTGAAACTCCTCTTCTACAGCCACGCCCTGCGGCGCTTCGACAAATCCCGGGCAGAACGGGCGAAGGACAATCTCTTGATCCTTTGGGCGGACGAGGCCCAGCGCTTCATGACCGCGAGCGAAGACGGCACCAGCGATTACAACTGCGTGGACGTCATCCGCGAGGCCGGTGCCACAATCGTCGCCGCCGCCCAGTCCACGACCTCGCTCATTCCGCCCCTTGGCCACGACAAATCCAGGGTGCTCACCCTCAATCTCCGCAATCGCCTGATCTTCCGGTCAGCCGACGAAGCCGACGCTGTCCAAGCCGCCGATTTCCTGGGCAAGAAGCGGGTGGTCAAGCGCTCCTGGGGCTACAGCGCCGGCAAGCGCAACGTAAACTACTCCGAGACAGAGGAGCACAAGCTCAAGCCCCACAAGCTCCGCAGCCTCCGGGACCACGAATGCGTCCTCGTCCACTGCGAGCGCGGATTCCGGAAGGTCACCCTGCCGCCCCTGGAACCCGACGGAACGGTGGCGGAATGGTTTCCGTGTTGGAGACGGTTTTTTTTAACACCGCTTCACATTTGTATAATGATGTCATAAAATCTTTTTAGCTTTTGTTCACCAAGTTCCTTGAGAGAGGAAAGCGGCTCTTGGAGAGCCAACCGCCGAAGCGCCAAATCATAGACTTCCTGCTTTTCCAAGCCTAGCTGTTCAGCTTTTGACCAGATTGACTTGTAGAGTTGTCGCCGCCATTCCTCAGGGGCTTTGCGCCTGATTTTAGAGCGTTGCTGCGGCACTTGCTGGCGAAGCCACAGAACTGCGTCTTCGCCGAGCTTGGCGGGAATCAGTTTATACGAAGTCACCTTGTATCGGCGGTACAAGCGCGAAAACCATCCTGAGTGAGAATCTCGGCGACCAGCCAGCACGTCAATTTCGGCAAGAGAATCCACCAGTCGCTTGATCTCAAATGCTGTGGCTTCGTCAATGTGCCGGTGGTCTGGTTGGACGATGTTTTTTTGAAGAACCCTTTTGTTCTCAACGTAATCCCCGGCGACTTGGGTGTTGTTGTTGCCGAGGATCGTTTGTCGAATCGTGCTGGAAGATTCTGCGCCCGGAGTTGCCTCAGCACGTTTGGATTTTCTGCGTGGCGAAGATGAGGTTACACGCCTTCCAGAAAGCGATGCCTGGATTTCCAAGAGGAATGTTTTCTCTGCTTCGGCGGGTTTCAACCCAATCAGATCAATGTAAACAATGGATGCGAGCAGTCCCGGCGGTTTGCAATCCCGCACTCGCACTGTGATGAGCGTGCGGTTTTCGCCAGTTGGGTCTTTAGCGAATGCTGTTGTCCACTCCGCTTCAGGAAACTTTGCTCCCAAGTAGTCCGGTGAAAGCACGGCCACGGTTCGTTTCCCTAGCTGCACCGCCTTGTGCATCTCCGAAACGAAGTTCGATCCAGGAACAAAGTCCTGCGCCTGCAAAATCGTGCTGTAGCCCGCTTGTTCGAGCCAATTGCCGATTCCGTTTGCCCAATGAACGTCCGCCTTATTATAGCTAATGAAGAAATCGACCTTATCCATAGACGCGCCTCAAGGGGATACTGCGAACTCGCCATTACTACCAGAGGCACAACGACGCGCTAGAGGTTTGGTGAAGTGCTTTGCGCGGAATGTAATTATCTCTGGCATAGCTACGCTCTCTGTGAAGATTGGGTGATCATGCGGTCCATTTGATGGAGTTCAGGAGTTCCTCGAATGTTGAGACTGCGGCGATCATTTGCTCGAATGTGGGTGTTTCTCCGAAGAACATTGGGCCAAGCATCTGTTGGTAGTCAGCTCGCCACCCGGGGAGGTGCTCTTGGGGTGGTCGAAGCCGGAAGGTTCCGGGCTTGTGCGTAGAGTAGTCCACCCAGGAGTGCCGGAAGAAAATGGAGCGGTGTTCGGCCACTCGTTGGAAGAGTTCCCGGCTCCGGATTGCTTTTTCACCCACCCCGGCCTGAAGCAGGCACCAGAGGTCGTAGTAGTGCCGGGCCATGCGGGCTTTCCGAGGCTTGCCCGGCGGACGAAAGGTCTCCTCATGCAACAGGCAGGCCTTTTCCCAGAAAGTTCGTTCCACGGCGAGGACCCGGGCTTCGACAGATCCTTCGGAATCAAGCGCCGGGAACTGCTCCAGGACGTAAGAAACGAGGGTCTTCGTCTCGCTGGGCCAGTCATCGGAGCGTGCGCCTAGTTCGATCTTCACGACCGGACGCACATAGCCGGCACTGCCCGACGGGAACACCGACGGGTAATTGAATAGCAGGCATTGGCCGTCGGCCATGTCTGGATCCACTTCCAGCCTCCAACCCGAAGAGCCCAACGTCGCAGTGAGGCGTTCGGAGAGGGCCGGCCGCAACGTTTGCTGAACCCAGCATTGGCTGGCTGCCATGAGCGCTTCCAGACGTGCCTTGCGCTGCTTGTTGCTGGGGGCTTTGTCCGGTGCCGCATCCCCGCCAAACCCGAGCACCTCCTTGTCCACTACGAGGTCAACATCTTCGGAGAAGCGGTGGATCAGCTTCCACGCCTTCGACAGGGACGTGCCACCCTTGAACGTGAGGTGTGGAGCTACGCCCGGCAGCCGGAACAACTCGCGGAGTGTCCAGCACACCCAGAAGTCCTTCTCGACGCTAAACGCCTGCAACCCCATGGCGGCATCCACCTGCTGGAAAGCCAGTAGGCGTCGCGTAACAGGCAGTTGGAGAAAGGTGTTCACAGTGGCGGAGCGACCAAAGGACGCAGGATGTCGCCGATCCAAACCGGAGCGTGCCGGAGATCCTTCAAAATGGCAGTGCGGTCTTCGACAGAAATCTGGCGAGCGATGGTGGCGACGACCTGGTCATTGATTCGCGGCCGCCCCAGATGGCGGAGCGCCTGGATCATCAGCCCAGATTTCCTGCCCGCAGTGGCCATGTTTCGTGGAGTGGTCCGTTTGAGGAGGATCTCGCGCTTCCCAATCTTTACCTTCCGCGGCGGGCCGTCGGTCAGGAAGACAACGCGGGATGGAACCTGCTCGGACAGTCCGAGCAGGTTGGCTGCATAGTCTCCGGAAGGCTGCAGCCGGATGGCGTCGCGGACGACCAGGGCGCGGGCGATGGCGTCAGCGGAGGGCGCGACCTTCCCGAGCGCCGGATCTTCGATGGGATAATCGTAGAGTCCACGGGCCAGTTGTCGGATGGTGCCGGTCGCCTTGAAGCGTTTCAGAGCGGAAGCGACGGCATTGCGGGTGCCGAGATCGGAAAGATGGGCAGGCGTAAACACCCAGCCACGCCGTTTGGCGTGCAATCTTTCAAGAATCTGGCCATCAGCGGATTCTGGTTTGCGTGGCATGGTCTATTTGACACAAATAATGCCTATCTTTTGTGTCAACACAAGCCCGCCGTTCGACGAAGTACGATTGCCAGCTCGGAAGGGTTTGGTACGAGTGCCCGCAGGTTGAGGGAGTTGAGCGGGACCATTCCAGGTGGGTGCCGGTCGAGTTCCCCAAGCACCGGGGCCGGTGGCGATTTCAACCGTGTTGCCCACCCCAAGTTGCGGCGAGGGTTCAGGGTCGAAGCGCGTGAATCCGGCCGGCGATGGTGGGGCGGGTGCGGAACGTTCAAGGATCTACGGGTCGGCTCGGACATGCTCGCCGCTTCCGTTCCTCGCTTGAGCGTTCCGCCTCCGCCCGGAGCCTGCCTTTAGGATTTCGCGCGGGGAATTGTCGCTGGGGCGACTGGTCGTAATGCCCGGCAACCAGCGGTGAGATGACACGGCCGACGCCGGCATTGCCGGCAGGAGCCAAATCGGATAGAGGAAATCACGGCGACGATGTTCGCCGTCAACGAATGACTTAGCGATTCGACCACAAATTTTGCCTGCATCGGTTCGGTCCCACGAGAAAACCGCGAATTTTGCCAGTGGACGAAAGAACCGCCGGAGCACGCGCCCCATCGGGCGCGGCTCGGCGTGCTTCTTTCAAAGGCGCTTCGCGGTGCCTCTCGTGGGGGTGCGTTGGGTCCGCGCCTTCGGCTTTTTGAGACGGTACACCCAGTCCGTTTCGTGAATAGACCCCAAGAATAGGGATTCGAAAACGCCATCGTCAGATTGCGGTGGCCATGAGGAGGTGAGGTTCTATGAAAAAGACCATCCAGGTCTCGCGGTTCCGCAATAGCCAGGTGCGGGAGCGCGTTCCGCTCGTGGACGGACTCCGGCATGGAGTTGTCCAATCGTGGCACCGCAACGGCGTCGCGGCGTCTGCGGAGCCCTACGTCAATGGACGGTTGCATGGGGTCTGTCGGCAATGGGATGAGGCGGGAAAACTTCTGGGGGAGTTTTCCATGGATCATGGGACCGGCGTCCAGCGCGAGTGGCACGACAACGGACGGATCAAGTTGGAGGTTTCGACGGTGGCAGGGAAGTTCTGTGGTCAAAACCGGATCTGGCTGCGGGACGGGACACTGCTCTACGAACGATACTTTCTACACGGCAGACCGGTTACTCGGACCCAGTACGCACGAGCGGCGGCAAAGGATTCGACGTTGCCGCAATCGGGAGATTCCGTCGCCACGCCTCGGCGTCCGTCCCGTGCGACCGAGCGCCTTGTTCACAAGGTCTTCGTGGGTGGTTTGCTGGAGAGACCCGGTCCAGCAGAGGCGCGGCGTTGGCTGGGTGGAGTGTCAAAGGCTAGGTCAGGTCCATCGCTGGGGCGGTTCCGGTCCGCGAAAGCGGCACTCGCTGTGGTGACCGCGCTTTACGATGCCGGCGCTCTAGAAATCACGGTCCCGGGGATTTATCGCGACCGAAAAGGCAAAGAGTTCGCGGATTGGTTGCTGGTCCAACTGCCAAGAGTCAAAGCCATCCGAGGGCGCATTCGGAAGGTCTGCCGAATCCTCAAGACGAAGGACCTTGGGGTCTTCTTGCCTGAGAGCGACTTGGGCGAAACGCATCTCGCTCTGGCCTTGGAATAGGTCGGCGCAGTCAGCGCACCACGAGACAATCGCGCGCTTCGTCCACGGAGAGGGTGCCGCAGGCGGGGCGACCACCAAGGAGACACTCGGCGACGGCATCGCCCACCAGTTTCTCAACGGCATCCCGCATGGGCCGGGCGCCCAGCTTTGGGTGGAATCCCTTTCGGACGAGGAAAGGCAGAGTATCGGGGTGCAGTTCGAGCCGGTGGCCGCGGTCGCCTAGGAAAGCGAGCTGCTGGGCCAGGAACTTATCGGCGATCTCCAATTGGTAGTCGTAGGCGAGGCGGTGGAAGACGAGCTTCTCGTTGATGCGGGCGAAGATTTCTGGCCGTAGCGACTGCTGCGCTCGGGTCAGGACGTGACGTTCCACGGTCGCCTCGCTGGAGTGTTGGAGGCTCATCAATTCGGCCGAGCCGATATTGGAGGTGAGCCAGACGTAAAATCCGCTGAAGTCGAGCGTCTGGCCGGTGGCAACCGTCAGTCGGGCGGCATCGAGCAATTGCAGGAGCAGATCGAGCACGCGTGGGTGCGCTTTCTCGGCTTCGTCGAACAAGAGCGAGCCTTCCGCGGCGCGTTCTCGGATTGCACCGAGGAACCCCACGTCACCCAGTTTTGCTCCGAGCAACAAGCCCAGAGATTCCTGCGTCTGATACTCGGACATGTCGAAACGGAACAGGCGGTCGGCGCCGAAAATGTGATGGGTCGTCACCAGGACGACTTCGGTTTTGCCCACGCCCGTGGGGCCGAGCAGGGCGAAGGATCCGCGAGGCCGCAGCGGGTGGCTAAGCCCGAGTTCACCACGGCGAATTACCGAGGTAATTCGCGGCAATACTTGGGACTGGCCGCGGATCTCGCGCGCCAATACGGCCTCCAGATTTTGGAGTTGGGTGAGCTTTGAGGAGGACAGCGGAGGAGTCATTTTCGTGTCCTTACCACGGACGGGAGTGCGTTTTGTGTACCACATACATCTACGGCGATGGACTCGGTGATAAGTCCTTGTCCTGTGATCGGCGGGAAGTGCCGCGGGTCCAGAAAAAACAAAAACGAAATCACCACATCCATGAAGCTCACTCAAAAATTCAGCACCCAGACCGCCGGCCGTCTGCGCACGGCCGGATTCCTCGCCGCGGCTTTCGCGCTCAGCTCGATCCGCGGCTTCGCGCAGGCGTTTGATTCCACCGACTTGAAGACCGGCATCAGCAACAGCCTGGCCGTAATCATGATGTTCGGGTTTGTCCTGGGCATTGCCGCCGTCATCGCCGGTGGCTTCGCGATCCGCCGCGGCGATGTCGATCAGGGGAAGATGTCCATCATTGGTGGCGCAATCATCGCCGCCGCGCCGGCGGTCATCTTCGCCTTCTTCAAGATCTTCGGCATCGACGACAACAGCTCGGTCGGCATCGGCGCGTTCTAAAGCGCCCCCCGTCTCCCAGGCTCGGTCACCACCTCTCCACTGCTTCCAACCAGGCCTTCACTATGAAGACGGATCTTCGGCTCACCGACTCGAATGCGGCATCGGATTCCGCCGGGCGAACCTGGGGTCTCGATGGGAACCTTTTCTGGTGGCTCGTCGGTGGAGTCGGTGCGGGCCTGACGTTGTTCTTCGTGGTCTTGGTCGGCTGCAAGGCTGGCCTGATGACCGCCTTCGGGGTCGCGGTCGTCCCGGTACTGTTCTGCCTCGCCTACATCTTTGGGCTCCGGCAGGGCAAGCCGCCCGGGTACGACCGCGACTGCCTCGAATTCTGGCTATCGGGAACCGGATTCAGCCCGGAGGTCCGAACCTCCGGTCCCTCCGTCAATCTCCGCCACCCCCTTGCCGAGGATTGACCATGGGAACCCTGACCATCCGTCAGCGAGAGCAGCGCGAGTTGCTCGCCAACCTCGACACCGCCGAAAAAGCCCTGCGGCGCAACCTTCACATGCACGGTCTCGACGCAGCAGCACGCGGCCATTTGGAACGGGCCTTGAGTCACGTTCACGAAGGCTACATCGCGGTCAACGAACCCGGCCGCGCCCGAACCGTGGACCATCTCTTGGAAGATCTCTCCAAGGCCGAGCGCCTCAACCAAACCCTGGTCGCTCGGGCCCACCGCAGCAATTCCCACCAACACACGACCGGCTGAGTATGTTTGAGCGCGCTCCCAATGGGTATTTCGTCCGAGACCTGGTGGTCTTCAACCACCTGCGTCGCGGCGGTTACGTGGCCAAGGGCTTCGTCTTCGAGGCGCCCGACCTGACCAACTCGCCGATTGGCGATCTCAATGAGTTCCAGGATCAGCTCTGCCTGCTGCTCGCCTCCCTCCACGAGAACCAGAGGCTTCAGGTTCAGTACTTCTGCGATTCGGACTACCGCACGGACTTGCTGCGCTACCAGGCGGAAACCGGGCGGTGCAGCAATGTCTGGACGCGCCGCGCCCGCAACGAGCGCTTCTCCCGGTACTGGAAGGCGATGGCGGAACGAAAGCTCCGCCGGCAACGGGTGATTCTCTACGTCTCGCGGGGCCTGGAGAATGTTCCGAAGACGTTCCAGACCACCGCCGCCCGTCGGGACTATTACCGCGCCCTGCTGGATCAGCTTCAGACGGAGTTTGAGCACGTTCACCGACTCCTGCTGGAGATCTTTGGGAGTTCCGGTGCCCGCGTGCTACCGATGAGCGACCTCGATCACTTTCGGCACTTCAAGCGGTTCCTGAATCCCTCACTGAATGAGCGATTCGACTTCGATCCGGCGGACGGTTTTGTGCCGGAACTCTCGATCCAGGAGAACTGCTGGCACAGCGAGGGCAATGGGCAGAGTGATTTCGGGTTCTTCCTCGATGGACATTATCACTCATTGATCGTGCTGACCCGGTGGCCGCGGACGACGTATCCGGGAATCATCCAGCGTCTCACCAATCTGCGTCTCCTGGACTACACCATCACGGTCAATGTGGATCCGCTGCCGGTGACCCGGGAGATTTCCAAGGAGGAGAAGGAACACGACCGGGTGGCGGGAGATTACGCCAGCGAGAAGAAGATCTCCCTGCTGACCGTGATGGAGAAGAAGGCGAAGAAGATTCACGCGCTGATGCAAGGGCAGACGATCCCCTTCCACGCCCTCTTCGTGATCCGGGTGTGGGACAAAACCCGGGACGGCCTGAACGCCAAGGCGGGGGCGATCAAGAACGCGGTCAATTCGATGAACGCCGCGCAGTACTTCGAGAGCAACCTGCCCAGCACTTCCAAGAACCTCTTCTTCCAGACCTGGCCGGGTTGGACGTGGGGGCGTTACCAGCACCGCAAGCTCTACGCCGAGCACCGCTACTTGGCGGACATGCTGCCGGTCACGAGCACTTTTACCGGTCACCTGGCGACCGCCGAGGCCATCTATGACGGGCCGGCCAGCAACCTCATCGGCATCGAAACCTTCTCCGGATCGGACGACAACAAGGCCCCCCAGCACGCGGTTCTGCTGGGTATGTCCGGGGCGGGAAAGTCGGTCACGGTCTGCGACCTGTTGACCCAAACCGAAGGATACTTCGGCTACACGGTCATCATTGAGGAAGGCCTCAGCTACGGCATCTACACGGCCACGGTCGAGGAGGGCGCCCGACCCATCATCATCCATCCGGATGGCGACCTGACGATCAACTACCTCGACACCAAAGGGCTTCCGTTGACGCCGGATCACTTGTCAGCCGCGACCGCCCTGGTGGCGCGCATGATCGGCGTCAGTGCGCAGGAGGACAAACAGCTGCTCCGTCAGGCGCAGATTGCCAAGTACCTCAACCTGCTTTACGAGGATGCTTTTCAGGATTGGTGCAAACGGCGGCACGACCAACTTCTTGAACTCGCCCGCCACGCGCTGACGTTGCAGCGATTCCGCGAGGAACGCATGCCGCCCGGGGCGACGAGCCTGGAGACTTTTGCGGACTTCCGAGACTGGAAGGCGAGCCACCCCGACGAGGCGGAGAACTATCAGCGTCTGGTCCATGAGGCTGCGGCGCTAAAGTTTCTCAAAGACCCCAAGACCAGTAAGGAAGTCCGCAATCTGGCCTTTGCGCACTTTGGCGCCGACGAGTTCCCGACCCACCGGATGCTGCAAGAGTTGATGATGCTCGATCCGATGGGAGCCGAGCGGGACCAGATCATGGAGATCGCCACGCTACTCCTCCCATGGTGTCGGGACGGCAACTACGGGTGCCTGTTCGACGGCACGAGCAATCTGTCGTTGACCGGCCGGATCGCGCACTTCGAGTTGGGCTACATTCCGGAGTCGGCCAAGGAACTGAAGGCAGCGGCGGGCTTCCTGATCACCAATCACGCTCGCAAGCACATCATGACGCTACCCCGGGCTGTTCGGAAGCGGAACGTGTACGAGGAGGTGGCCCGGTTCCTCGACATCCCCGGTGGCCAGGAAATTGTTCAGGAGAGCTACGCCCAGCTTCGAAAGTTCAACTGCTGGAACATCTCCATTGTGCAGCAGTATGCCCGCTTCAAGCAGAGCCGCATCCGCTCGGCGGTGTTCGGCAATTCTCGGCAGTTTTTCATCCTCCGCCAGAACGACCGGACTGACCTGGAGGACATGGGGCGGGACATAGCGATCCCAGAGGTCACCCAGCACGCGATCATGAACTACCCACTGCCGGACCATCAGGCGGGGGAGAAGTATTCGCCCTTCACCTACCTACACACCGACTCGACCCGCGCCATCTGCGGCACGGTCCACAACATCGCGTCGCCGGAGATGCTCTACTGCTCCAGTTCGAGCGGTGAGCATTTTGATAGACGCGCTCGCGAGCTGCGGCAGAGCCCAAGCGTCGTCGAGGGAATCATTGCCCACGCCCGCCCCCATTCTGCGTCCGGTTCAAAATCCCAAGAGTCACTCCCATGAAATCCGATTCCGATCTCCCCCAACGTTCCGTTCTGCTCGCTGTGTTCCTGTGCCTCCTTACCGGATGCGCGGCCACCCGCCCCATTGGCGACGCCGCGCTCGGGGCGGGGGGAGCCTACCTCGGCTACGAACTGTCGAACGGAAACCCCATCGCCACGACGGCGGGTGCCGCGGGCGGCGTGCTCCTCAGTGAGGGCATGCACTTCCTGGCCAAGAAGGAGACGACGAAGGCCTACGCGTCCGGTTACGACAAGGGAAAGAGCGACGCGGTCAAACAACAGTACTGGCTCTACATCGCGCTCCAGCGTCAGCGAAACCGGGTCGCAAACATCCGCCTGTACCCGGTTCAACTCCCCGAACAGCGCATTGACGGCGTCACCTTCCAACCCACCACCAAGTTCCTGCGCATCGAAGAATAGGATTCCCCACATGAAACGCCACAAAGCCCAACTTGTCCTCATTCTGGCCTTCGCCGGGTTCGCATCCACGGCCCGAGCCCAATGGACCGTCTATGACCCCGCGGTCCACAGCCAGCAGATCATCGGCACCGCCCAGGAGATCGCCAAGTTCGTCGAAATCATCAGCCACCAGGTCAGCCAGATCGAGCAACTGACGGAACAGGTCAACACACTGTATCACTACGTGGACCTATTCGGAAATCCTGCCGCCATGGTCCCGGAATCCATCGGTGTCTTGACCGCAGACCTGGCGAAAATAGAGGTCGGTCAGACGTTCGCTGAACTTCAGGCGGCCGCGAACGCGACCACTGCGATGCTCGACAGTGCCGGTGGGCTGTACCATGCCGTGGGAGAGACGTTCGCCACGCCCGGGGGCGAGGTGATCCACCGCCGCGATGAGCCTTACCGGGCCATCGGTGCCGTGCAGCAGACCGCCGCCAACTTTCTCGGCGTCGTTGACGATGCCGCGGCGCGGCGAGTCTCGCTCAAAAGCGAGATCGTGAAGACGACCGAAGCGCTCAAATCCGCCCAGACGGACGCGGAGGTGCAAAAGCTGACCGGTGTCTTGGTCGGCCTGGGAGCGGCCCTCGAAAGCACGGAACACGAGGTCGCGCAGGCCAGTGCCTCCGCCATCGTCCAGGACATCGCGAACCGTGCCGACGCACAGCGTCAGGTCGAGGCCAAGAAGGAGCAGCAGCACGCTGAATTCCGGGAGGCGGTCGCCCGCTACGGCCAGACGTTCCAGATCCTGAACGAGGTGACACGGTTTCCGACGCGGTAACACGGGGGAATCTATGGCCACCTTCGAGCAAATCTTCCCGACGTTCCTCCAGAAGTGCGCTGAGCTGCACGCGCTCCTCCGCGTGGTGGCGTTCATGCTATTCGTCGTCGGGACGATCACCTTCGTCATGCACGGCTTCTCGCCGAAGACGATGATGCTCCATCTCGTCCGGCTGCTCATTCTGACCGCGTTGCTGGTGCTCTTGCCGGAATGGGGCAATCGCGTTCAAGAACTGCTGCAAAAATCCATTCTCTCCGGCCTCGGAGTCGATCCCGCCGCGGTGGACGTTCAATACAATGCCCTGCTCGTCGTAAAGCGGGATACCGGGTCCGAGCGGTCGTGGTGGGACATCCTCAGTGACTTGGATGGCTTCACAATTGAGAAGCTCGTCACCGGAGCGCTGTGGATGGTCAGCGGCTTCGCCTCGTTCCTCCTCTTCTGGGCTTACGTGTTTCAAAAGGTGATCCTCTACCTCGGCTATGCACTCTCGCCGCTCCTGATCGGCTTGATGGCGATCCACCCGCTTAGGTCAGTCGGTTCGCGCTACCTGCTGAACCTGGTGGGCGTCCTCCTCTGGCCGCTGGGATGGGCCGTCGCGGCTCTCGTTACCCAGGGGATACTCGACTTCATGACCGATCCGTCACTGAAGTTCTTCGATCCAACAGGCACCTTTTACGGGCTGCAAAACACTGTCGGTCTGGCTCTGGTGGCATTTTGGATCGTGTTCAGCACGGTGTCCGCACCGTTGGTCATTCAGAAGGTTTTCACCTCCGGGGCGCTGGCGGGAAGCCAGTTGGTGGCCGGGGCATTCAGCGGTGCGTTGCAGACGGCCGCCACGACCGCCGGAGCTGGCGCGGTCGCCGCCGCAACCGGGGTTCCCCTGGTGACGGCTGGCGCGGCCGGAATGGCGGCCGTCCTGAGCACGTTGTCCACCGCTGCCGGGCACGGCAGCGCCGGAGCCATCATCATCGCTGGCAGTGGCCTTCCCCCACGCAGCGCCCGGGGTCGCCCAGGCGACGACATCACCGGAGACAAGGCTGTCCGTGAACTCATCGCGAAGGATCGCCGCCAATATTACTAAGCCACCATGAACGCGACTGCACCCACTCTACGAGAGACTCGTCCCACCGCCGACCCCGGCAAGTTCGGTCCGGCACAGCGGCGTTTCGACCCCACACAACTCTTCGCTCAGCGCGACCGACTGCCTTGGTTCTGGTTCTTCGTTGCCGTGGCGGTGAGCGGGTTGGCCGCCTTCGACCGCTACCATTTGGTGCAGCAGTTCAAGCACCGGGAACGGGTGGTGATCATTGATCCCGCCCAGACCTACTACATCAGCCCGCTACTGGAGTTTCAGGAGGCCAAGGAACTCCATGCCCAGCAGGCGGAACTGGCAACCCTCGCCTTCTTAAACCGAAATCCACGCGACTTCGATCAGCCTCAATTACTCGCCCAAACCTTCCTGAAGTCTGCTCACCAAAAGGCCCAGGATCTCCGAGTTCGGGAGACCGCTGAGTTTCGCGCCAAGCAGCTCCATCAGAAGCCGGAGATCGCCAAAATCGACATCCTGACCACCCGGGAGAACGAGGTGCTGGCCAACGTCAGCGGACAGGTCATCCGCAACGGCGTCTTTCAAGAGAAGGCTTTCGCGGAGGTGTTCAACTTCAAGCTGAGCCTTCGCCTGATCCGCAACCCCAATCTGGCTGCCAACGGGCGCTTCCCGATGGCGGTCGGCGAATTCAAATATGAAAGCTTCAAGTAGCCTGGTGTTCCTTGCCTCGCTGGCGGCCGGCATCGTTGTCGCCGCCCCGCCTGAGTCCATACAGCGGGCCATCCTCGATGACCGCGTCGTGGTGCTGGTTCCCGTGGCGACCAATCGGGTAACGACCATCAGCTTTCCCGGTCCCATCGCCGCCATTGATGGAGCGGGCGTGTCGGCTGATCCGAAGGTTTTGGGGGCCTTCCAACTCGCCCACACCAAGGGTTCCTCATTCCTCTCCATTCGTGCGGTGTCCCGGGCATCGGCAGCGAACCTGAACATCCGGTGGAACCAGCGGACCTACGTCTTCGAGTTGGTCGAAAGCAATGTGCCGGTGCTGGCGCTCAATTTGGAGGAGCGCGTCACCCTCGCCACGGTTCAGCCCGCTCCCACCGTCTCGCCGACGCGCCTCTTGGCGCTGCTCGATAAAGCAAAGGCGTATCCGCTGTTGCGGCAACAACATCCGGAGGCAGTCGCGCAGGTGGAGGCGAGAACCTTCGCCGCCACGCCGGAAGTGACGGACTTCAACGACTACGAGGTTCGGATTCAGGAGATCTTTCGTTTCAACCCGGAGGACACCCTCGTTTTCCACGTGCGTTTGCGCAGCAAGTCGGACCGTGAGATCCGGTACCGTCCAGATTCCTTCGCCGTCCGGGCGGGCGACCGGCTCTATCACCAGTCCATCAGTGATGCGCCCGGGGTATTGCCGCCCAAGGGAGAGACCACGGTCTATTTTGCGGTCACCGGGACACCCGATGGAGCTCGGGCCGAGCTCTCGCTCAAGAATGATTTTGCCGTGCTGGTGACCCGGGCGACACCGGAGCCGCCGCCTTCGCAGGAGAACCCCCAACCGCCGCCGGGTGACGCCGGGGCCAATGAACCGTGACTCCCAATACCTTTCTACAGTTCTGGAAATCCAGATCGGGCCGATTGCTTCTGTTTGGACTGATTTTTGGCGGCGGCCTGCTCGTCTTCGGCGTGCTGCGCGAACGGTCGGGCGGCGATGAACCCGACATGCAGCTTCCCGTGCGGACCAACCGGACGGATCAGGTGGTGCAAACTGTCGAGCGGCCCATGGAGGTTTTCCGGACCCCCTTGCCCAAACCCGAACCAGCGGCAGTACAGGCCCGAACAAACGCGATTGCGACCACGGTCGGAACACCGGTGAAACCCGACGGCCCGCCGCCGATGGCCCCAATCAGTCTGTTTGCGGACACCGCGGCAGGGCTGCCGGAACCCAAAAGGGTCCCCAGCGTCTATGCTCCCTTCGGCCGGCTGATCCCATGCGAGACCGTTATCACGGTGGACTCTGCTTCGATTCAGACTCCGATTGTCGGTCTGATCACGGAGGACGTTTACCACGACGGGAAACTGGTCATTCCCGCTGGGACTGAACTTCACGGTACTGCCCAGACCGACCGGCATCGGGAGCGCATCGCCAGCGGTAGTTCCTGGACGCTGGTGTGGCAGACGGGCGAGGAACTGCATCTCAAGGGCATCGTCCTGGATCGCGAGTTTTCTGGCGACCAGGAGGGATGGGGCATCACCGATGGAAGTGCCGGCCTTCGCGGCCGGATCATCAAATCCGATGACCTCGCGGAGATCAAACTGTTCGCCGCCACCCTTCTTAGCGGTGCCGCCAGCGCCCTGACCGAGCAACAGCCGACCATCTTCGGCAATCTCGACAGCCGATCCCTCAACAATGCCCCGCTCAAAGGTGCCCAGGACGTGCTGGCGATCTACGCGAGGCGGATTCTGGACGCGATTGAACGCGACGGCTTCTACACCAGAGTTCCCAGCGGCAAGCAGTTCTATCTCTACGTCCTCCAAACCATTGACCGCTCGGCTGCTGAAATTGGTGGCTCCGAGACTCCATTCGACCAGTCGTCGCCCGCCGACTCGTCCCCAGCGGAAAGCAGCGCGCATCCGCCCAATTTGGCAGTCGCTCCTTCCCCTTCCGAATCCAAGCCATCTCTCAAGCCATGAAAATGCTCATCGTAGTGATCCTTCCCGTCCCGTTGCTGGTGATCTCATGCGCCTCGCGGTCAACTGCTCCGGTCGTGGTAGAGCCATTGCCGGCGGCGGTCGTCTCGCCCGTTGAGTCGGTGCGACATGTCGAGATCGTCCGCGCCTACCATCTCGGCCGCTACGTGGATCCCAACCAACCGGGAGTGATGCACGAGCAGCATCCGGTCTATCGGGTCGAGTCGGAATCCCGGTGGAACCTCCTGCCAGGTCCAAGCTGTCCGGCCCCCAGCGCCTGGGCGATACCGCTATTGGACCCAGCGCATTCGCCGGCACCATCCGACGATTTGATTGTGGCCGAGTTGAATCGGCAGAAGGCGGCGACCGAGCGGGTGATGTGGGAAGCCGCTCAACTGGCGCAGTCGTACGACCAACTTCAGAAGGTGATCGGCGATATGACCGCGGTCGCCAAGAACCACACGTTAATGACGGCCCGCTTCGGGCAGACCGAACTACGGGTCACCCAGATGGAACAGGAGCTAGGGCGCCTCGTCTCGCCCGCGCCCATCTCGACGAACGAGCCCCCTACGATCCTCATTGATGATCCCGACCGAACGAAGCCCTGACGACACTTTGCCAGGATGCTCGGTGGATGGCTCGCCTGCCAGCCCCGCTCATCCGGCGAACACGGCAGATGCCGTGAAACAACAAGCCATGATGCGTTATGAACAAACCAAAATCCCCCGCGCCACCCGGCGCCGGCGGCGCTGCCGCCCCCACTGATCAGCCTACCTACCGGCAAAACCCGGAGGTGGATGCCAAGATTGATGCCCACATAAAGGAATTCCCTAAGTACTGGGCCTATGTCCAGGGAATGCCGCGTGAGCGGCTGGAAAGAACCCTGGTTCTGAACGAGGTCCGGGAACTCGACCGGCAGCACCGGATGCGGGAAGGTGTGTTGAAGTCCATCAACAAGAGTCCCGACCTGAAGCAAGCCTATGAAACGCTGGTGAAGGATCTGCCGGAAGAGCAGCGCGAAGGCGTCATTGCCCAACTGGCGCGGCAGACCAAACGCGCGGTGGCCCGCACCCAGGGTCAACAGCAGAATCATGCTGCAACGATTGGCGTGTGATTCTTTTGACCCGGTCGCGTCTCTCTTCCTTGGCGCACGATTCCAAGGCTGGAGTTTCTGTCATCCTTGAGTAGGTTTCGCCACCCAGGAATTGGCGTGACCGGGTCTTTATGATGCCAATCGATTGTCCTTGAATAACAAGCCGCAGAAATGTGGCGAAATGGGATCGAACTGCCTGCGACTTGCTTACCAAGTGTCACTCTGGTCTGGTTTGGGATGAGTCCCCCATCCGCCAATCCTCCATGGAGCATCCCGATAACATTGTTTTCCGCGTGACCGGGTTTCTGGATCACCTGATCCAGGAGCATGGCGTTTACCTGTACATGGGATTCGCGTATCTCGGCTTCGCGGTGATCATTTGGATTCTGGTTCGGCGTCGCCGAACTCCGGTTGCTCCTGTTTCGGTCGTGATCCTGCCCTTGGGAGCCCCTCCCAAACGAGACCCAGAGCCTGAGCACTCCCCGTTCGACGATCCTCTCCAGCGATAGCGCTCCGGTCCCCTCTCCGTAATTTGATGACGGCCGCCATTGGCTGTCCGCGCTCCATCATACCCATGGGCCTTGGAGGTACCAATGTACCACGATTCCAACGTCATCGGACAGACTGTGTCCCGTCTTCGTTACGAACGTCATTGGTCGCAAGACGACCTGGTGGCGCGACTCCAGGTCATGGGATGTGGGATCACTCGCAGCGTCCTCGCCAACATCGAGACCCGCCGTTCCGTCGCGACGGACAAGCAGATCGTGTTTCTTGCACAAGTTTTTGGAGTGGACGTCGGGAGGCTGTTTCCACCGCGTCCGTCCCGATCCAATGGCACCCCGGTGGGGGTATGTACCCAGGCAGCAACCCGCCGGCGTAGCGAGTAACCAGCGGCGGGATCTTCCAATTGGCGGCCTACCGAATATCTTATGGCGGTTCGACGAAACGATTCGGATCAGCAGCTTGACCTGTTTGCTTCACCACGCCCCGAACATGTCTCCATTGACCCAATACGGCCGGATGGCCGAGCGACACTGGCGGGAGTTCCTCCCGAAGCTGGTGCGCGACCTGGAAACCAAGGGCCAGTTGCACCAACGGCTGCTGGAGGCGGAGGAGAAGACCAAGGACGAAATGGCCACGCTGCGGACCAGCTTGATGTCGCGGGGCCTGACCGGGGATCAGGCCCACCGGCAGGCGTGGGAGACCGTGCGGGAGAGATACCTGTTGCTGCCGCCGGAGACTTGAGCGGTGAATCGTCGGGCGAGCGGCTCGTGGTCCCCAGGCGGGAGCGGCCGGCCAGGAATCCCAACAGCTATCGCATCACCGAGGCGGACTCTGTTGGGGATGGCGGTCCGAAGCAGAAGTTTCGGCAGAACCTGAGTGCCATCCACGTTCTTCGCGCCCTGGAGAGCGAGGGGCGGCCGGCCACGGCCCCGGAGAAGGCGACCTTGGTCAAGTACGTCGGCTGGGGTTCGTTTCCCCAAGTCTTCGACGACTACAACGAGGAATGGGCCTCGGAACGCGAGACCCTTCGGCAGGGGTTGACCCCGGAAGAACTGGAATTCGCCCGGTCCACCACCCTCAACGCGCACTACACGTCGCCGGTCATCGTCTCGGCGATGTATGCCGCCTTGGAGCGATTTGGCTTCCAGGGTGGACGAGTTCTGGAACCCGCCTGTGGCATTGGCCATTTCATCGGGCTGATGCCTCAGGCGATGCTGCAACGTTCCACAATCACGGGCATCGAGATTGATCCCCTGACCGCCCGCATTGCCAAAGTGCTCTATCCGGATGCAGACATTCGGGAACAACCATTCGAGAAGGCCAAACTGGCCGCCGGATTCTACGACGTCGCCATCTCCAACGTGCCCTTCGGGGACTATCCGGTCCATGACCCCAGGTGGAACGACTACAAGTTTCCGATTCACGACTACTTCTTCGCGGCAGGTCTGGAAAAAGTGCGTCCAGGAGGCCTGATCCTGTTCATCACCTCGAAGGGAACCCTGGACAAACTGGACTCGACCTTGCGGGAACACCTTTCGACCCAGGCGGAATTGCTGGGTGCCATTCGGCTTCCCAACGATGCCTTCAAGAAGAACGCCGGGACGGAGGTCACCACCGACATCGTGATGCTCCGGCGGCTATTGGTGGGTGAGGCGCCCGCCGGGCCAGCGTGGAAGGCGACCGCCCCCTTTACCAACGAGGTTGGTGAAGAGTTCAAGTTGAACGAGTACTTCGTCCAGCATCCGGATCTGATGCTCGGCCAGATGCGCTTGGCCGGCCGGATGTACCGCGACCGTGAGCCAACGCTGGAACCCGATGGGCGAAATCTGTCGGAATCATTGCGGTCGGTGATCTCGCGGCTTCCGTCAGGCGTCTATCGTTCCCAGAACGAGCGTGTCGCCGAGCCGACCCTCGACCAGACCATGCTGGCGCCGGATGATGTCAAGCCGAACGCCTACTGTCTGAACAACGGCCTGGTGTGCTTCCGGGACGACGACGTCCTGCGCTCACTCAATGACCTGCCTTTGGAGACGAGGGCGCGCATTCGCGGGCTGATCCAGGTACGCGATGCTGTCCGCAACTGCCTCCGAACGCAGCTCGACGGCAGTCCAGAGGACCGTGTTCTCGCCGCCCGGCAGGAACTCAACGTGGCGTACGACCGGTTCGCGGGTCGCCACGGTCCCATCAATGCCCGGGCCAATCAGCGGGCCTTCGATGGTGATCCGGATCTGCCGTTGCTGCTGTCGCTGGAGAATTTTGACAGCGAATCCGGGCAAGCCACCAAGGCCGCCATCTTTCGTGAGCGGACAATTCACCGACGCAATGAGGCGCTGACCGCGGCCAATCCGAAGGAGGCGCTCCTGGTTTCGCTTAACGAGAGGGGACGGGTGGACCTGGATCACATGGCGGGGCTGCTGCAACGGCCCGCTGAGGAACTCTTGCCCGAGCTTAAAGGCCTGATCTTCCTAAACCCTCAATCGAACCTTTGGGAGACGGATGACCAGTACCTCTCGGGCAACGTACGCGAGAAGTTGGAGGTCGCCGAAGCCGCGGCGCTCACCGATCCACGATTTCAGGAGAATGCCGCCGCCCTAAAATCCGTCCTGCCGGCGGACTTGAACCCGTCGGAAATCGACGTACGTCTGGGTGCTGCGTGGTTGCCGGCCAGCGACGTGGAACAATTCACTCACGAGCTGCTGGGAGTTTCGACCGGGGTGCGCGTCGGGCACGTGGCCGCGCTGGGGACCTGGTATCTGAAGGGAGATTGGGACGTCAAACAGGCTACGGCCAATACTACGGACTGGGGAACGGATCGCTGTTCCGCCCTCGAACTCATTGAGGACGCCCTCAACTTGAGGACCCCGACCGTTCACGACTTCGATGCGGACCAGAAGGCGACCGTCAACGCTCAGGCGACCGAGGCGGCGCGCGAGAAGCAGCAGCGGATCAAGGAGCGGTTTTCGGAATGGATTTGGAGTGACGATGCCCGTCGGGAGCGGCTGTGTCGGCACTACAACGACACTTTCAATCACACCCGGGTGCGGACCTTCAACGGCGATCACCTGACGCTGCCCGGTGCCAGTCAGAACATCACCCTGCAGGGCCATCAAAAGGCCGGAATTTGGCGCATTCTTCAGACACCCAACACGTTGCTCGCTCATGTGGTAGGGGCCGGGAAAACATTTACGGTCGTCGCCGCCGCCATGGAATCGCGGCGGTTGGGGCTATCGCACAAGCCTCTATTCGCCGTTTCGAACCACATGCTCGGGCAGTTTTCCACGGAGCTGCTCACTCTGTATCCGGGTGCCAATATCCTGGTGGCCGGAAAAGCCGACTTTGAGGCGGCAAACCGGAAGAAGCTCTTTAGCCGGATCGCCACGGGAAACTGGGATGCGGTGATTGTCACGCACTCCGGGTTCGAGCGCATTCCCCTGGCGAAGGACACCCAGAGGCGGTTTTTCGAGGAACAGCTTCACGAACTGGAGATGGTGAAGCGGCAGCACGCCGGTTCCGGGGACCGACGGCTGGTGAAGGAGATTGAGAAAGCCAAGAAACGGCTGGAAGCCCGACTCGAAGGGCTTGCGGCGGAGGGGAAGAAGGACAACACCCTGACCTTTGAGGAATTGGGCGTGGACCGGTTGGTGGTCGATGAAGCCCACTACTTCAAGAACCTGTTCTACGTCTCGAAGATGACCCGCATCGCCGGCCTGCCGCAGACGGCGAGCGAGCGTGCCTTCGACATGTACCTCAAGGTTCGGCATGTCCAGTCCCTCAATGGCGGTGGTGGCGTGGTCTTCGCCACCGGCACCCCCATCGCCAACAGCATGGCCGAGATGTTCACCATGCAGCGGTATCTTCAGCCGGAAGCGTTGAAACGCCATGACCTGCATCATTTTGACTCGTGGGCGGCCACCTTTGGGGAGCCGGTCACGGCCATGGAGCTTTCGCCGGACGGTGCCGGTTATCGTCTGAACACCCGATTCGCCAGGTTCATTAACGTCCCGGAACTGATGCAGATGTTCCGCCAGACGGCGGATGTACAGACGGCCGACATGCTCAATCTGCCGCGCCCCACCCTGGAGAATGGCAAGCCGAGTATCCGGAATGCGCCGGCCACTCCGGAGTTGAAGGCGCTCGTCGGGCGACTCGCCGCCAGAGCCGAGGCGCTGAGGACCAACCGCGTGGACCCCTGCGAGGACAACATGCTGAAGATCACGTCCGAGGGCCGGAAAGCAGCGCTCGATCTGCGGCTGGTCCTGCCGGGGGCTCGCGACGAACCGCAGAGCAAGATCAACCTCGCCATCGAAAACATCCACCGCATCTGGCAGGCTTCGGAAAAGGACCGGTCCGCTCAGTTGGTTTTCTGTGACTTATCCACCCCGCGGGATTTCGGATTCTCCGTCTATCGCGACATGGCCGAGAAGCTGGTGAAACTGGGCGTGCCCGCAGGCCAGATTGGATTCATCCAGGATTTTGAGTCCGACGCCGCGAAACTTGGCCTATTCCGCGATGTTCGCAGCGGCAAGGTCCGCATTCTCTTCGGGAGCACGCAGAAGATGGGTTCGGGCACGAACGTCCAGGAGCGGCTGATTGCGCTCCACCACCTGGACGCACCATGGCGGCCGGCCGATGTCGAGCAGCGCGAAGGCCGAATCCTTCGCCAGGGGAACCGGAATCCGGTGGTCCAGATCTACCGCTACGTCACCGGCGGATCGTTCGATGCCTACATGTGGCAAACCCTGGAGACCAAGGCGAAGTTCATTGCCCAGGTAATGAGCGGTGACATGACGATCCGGCGTCTGGAGGACCTGGACTCCGCCGCACTAACCTACGCTGAGGTCAAAGCCATCGCGTCCGGGAATCCCCTGGTCATCGAGAAGGCGCAGGTGGATGCCGAATTGATGCGGCTCACCCGCCTTCGCTCGGCCCATTCTGAAGAGCAGTACCGAATCCGCGGTGAGCGCCGCCGCGCCGAAGAGGATGCCGGGAGCACCGGGCAGCGCCTGGCCAACCTGCGCCTGGATCTTGGATCTCGTGAAGACACCTCGGGCGACCGTTTCTCCATCGAGATTGACGGTGAAATCGTCACCAACCGCGGAATCGCCGGAGAACTCCTCCTCCGGCGGCCAGAGAAGCTGAAAAGCCGGTACATGGAAGAAACCCAAGTCGGACGATTCGCCGGCTTCAGCCTCGTTCTTCGCACCGGTTTCGATGGCAGTGCCGATGTCATCCTTCGCGGCCGCAACAGCTACCCCGCCCGGGTTACGGATACCGCCCTGGGGACAATTCGTTCCTTGGAGGCGACCGTTCAGGGTCTCGAAGAACGGGTTAAGAAACTGGAGCAAGAGGGCGCCAACCTCTGCAAACGCGCCTCCGAACTCGAAGCGCGAACCGGTCAACACTTCGAGCATGAGGAGCACTTTCAGGAATTGCGGAAGCGCCAGTCGGCCATCGCCGATCAACTGGACCTGACCAAGAACCAGGCGGCCACCCAACTCGACGCCGAACCGGGACCGGAGCAGGCCAATGCCTTCTCGGAAAAGGAGACTCTGTCGGAAGCAGTCAAACCTGGCCGGAGGACGGCAATTCGCGTCTGACGTGGCCGGGACCAGGGTTTTTTCCGGTCCGCTCCCGGGTTGTCGCTGATCTCGCGGCAACCCGTCCGCTTCCCTCCACGAACCCACGTTCTGGCTGCGGATATTGCGGTGATTCCGCAGCGCTTCCGTCCGTCCTCAGGGCTCCCTTTGCTTCGCTTCGGTCTCCCGCAGGTCGGACCAAAGCGAACAGGGCTCAAAGCGAGCCGGCATCGCCATTTGTTCCGCGGTGTCCAGACCCTCCAGGCGGATTGTGATTCATGAGTGGCAACTGCCAATTGGCCAACTGCTGGTGGAAGCGAGCCCGCGTCGGTGGTGATTCGGAGGTGCTCATGCCCTTCCGCGTACTCGCCTCTGGTTGCTCCGCGCACCGCCCGCGCCAGGGCCGCAGATCAGCGTCCCTGTCACGACGCTGCTGATGCTCCGCTGCCCGGCGGCGAGAACGCTCCCGGGGGTGTTTCGGCGGAACGGTCGTGCTCTCTCAGGTCCCGGTGAAGAGAGCACTCCCGCTCCTTCGGCACGAAACACAATACATGAGCACCACCGAAGTCACTGTCACCTCACCGACCGATCCGCAGAGCGTCACTTCACCCCTGATGCAGGCCGTCGATTCCGCCGCCCACCAGGGCGCAAGGGCCATCCGGTCCCAACGCCAACCGCGCGAATGGAAGCTGGTCGCCATTCGGGATTGTCCGACCCCATCGCAAGTGCAGGAATGCGATACACCGGAACGGGCGGCCGACTACTGGCGGCTGCATGTGCAGACCAATCCGTACTTCAATCCGGAAGTCGAATTCTTCGTGGTTCTGATGCTCAACACCCGGCGACGGATCAAGGGTCACACCATTGTGGGAATGGGAATTCTCGATTCCGTGCTGGTCCATCCTAGGGAAATCTTCCGAGTGGCCATCGTGGCCAGTGCCCATGCAGTCATCCTGATGCACAACCATCCGGGGGGTGTTATGCCGCACTCCGTTTTATGCCGCATGCACCACTGATTCATGGCCAAAACGGTCGGTTTGAGTGTGCTCAATGCGGCATAAAAATTGACACGCTTCGGAAGGTGAAGTGGGCATTCTGGGGTGATGAAACCAAAATTCATTCCCCCTCAGTTCAAGGGCGACCCTTCCGGGCCGCTCTTTTCGTATATGGAACACTACCTGACCGTGATCAACGGGCAGGGCTATGCGCCGTCCTCAGTGGACGAACAGCTTCTTCTGCTCGATGACTTTGGTCGATGGTTTGTCCGTGCGGGTCGCGAAGTGCGAGACTTGACTGAAGCGGTTGCCGAAGAGTTTCTGCGTTACGAGAGAACCAATCGGCGGTCGCGTTTGTGCGCACCGGCGGCCTTGCGACGGTTGCTGGCGATGCTGCGGGAGATTGGGGTCGTGCCTGCCGCCGAGGTCCTCCGGCTGAGTCCGTCCCAAGAGCTGACGTTTACCTTCGAGCGTTTTCTATTGGAAGAACGGCATCTTTCAAGAGCCTCGGTCTATGCGTTGCGGGTAACTGTCAGCCGCTTTCTGGCCGAGAAGTTCGGTAACGGCCCTTTGAATCTGCCTGGGCTGGAGGCACCGGATGTGACCGGATTCGTTCAGCGACACGCGCGTCGTCATGGCTCATCGCACGCAAGAAAACTGGTAGTGGCGATGCGGTCGTTCCTGCGTTACCTGCACTACAAGGGGTTGGTCAGCCGTGATCTGTCGTGGACGGTTCCGAAAGTGGCTCGTTGGTCCCTTTCGACCCTGCCCAAACATCTTCCAGCCGCGCAGGTACGCCGCCTATTGAGCGGCTGCAAGCGCGACACGCCTCGGGGACGTCGCGACTACGCCATTCTGCTCTTGCTCGCACGACTCGGATTGCGGGCAGGCGAAGTAGTTGGTCTCAATCTAGAAGACGTGGATTGGGATCATGGACGGATTACGGTGTGTGGGAAAGGGAGACGGGACCAATTGCCGCTGCCAGCTGACGTCGCCCGGGCAATCGCAGAGTATCTGCGTCGGGACCGGCCGAGGTGTGCATCGCGTCGCGTGTTCATCAGGGCTCATGCGCCCCAGAGCGGCTTTGTTCGTGCCACCGCCATTGCAAAAATCGTTAAATGCGCCTTGGCGAAGGCCGGCGTAGAGTCGGCCCGCAAAGGGGCGCATCTACTGCGTCACAGCCTGGCCACAGACATGCTGCGGAAGGGAGCGTCACTCGATGAAATCGGTGAAGTGCTTCGCCACAAGAGCCCCGACACCACAGCGATCTATGCCAAGGTTGATCTCAAATCGCTGAAAACATTGGCCATGCGCTGGCCGGGAGGTGCCCGATGAAGCGGCTCAATGAGGCTGTCGAAGCCTACCTTTTGCTCCGTCGTAGTCTTGGGTTCAAACTTCGCGAATACGGCGAATGCCTGAACGAGTTCGTCCTTTTTTTGAAAAAGAACCGATCGCCGCACATCACCAGCAAACTGGCGGTGGAGTATGCGACGCAACGTCAGGACGAGAAGCCTGTCTCGTGGGCGCGTCGGCTGGGCATTATCCGTGGTTTTGCGCGTTTTCGTCTAGGCGCCGATCCAAAAACCGAGATCCCACCGGTCGGGCTGTTGAGGTTTCGATCCCAGCGGGCGAGGCCATATCTTTACTCCGAGGATGAGATCCGTCTATTGCTCGAAGCTGCGCTAAAAATCGAGTCACCGCATGAACTACAGCCCCGTACCTACTATTGCTTGTTTGGCCTGCTGGCGGTGAGCGGTTTGCGGGTAGGTGAGGCGATCAATCTCCAACCCCAGGATGTGGATTGGTCGGAGGGGGTCCTCACGATCCGGGGCGCTAAATTTGGAAAATCGCGGCTCGTTCCGTTGCACCCGTCCACACGCACGGTGCTGTTCGACTACGCCAAACGCCGCGACGAGATCTTCACCCGTCGGCCCGCACCCTACTTCTTTGTCACCAGCCGCGGCACGAAGCTAGAGAAACCGAATCTGAGTCGGATTTTTCGCGAGCTGTCCCGGCAAATCGGCATCCGCAAACCGGGCGTGCGGCAGGGACCACGATTGCACGATTTTCGCCATCGCTTCGCGATCCAGACACTTCTTCGCTGGTATCAGAGTGATGAGCAGGTGACCCGCCGCATGCCGGTGTTGTCGACGTATCTTGGGCACGTGAACGTGAGCGGGACGTATTGGTATCTGAGCAGCACGCCGGAGTTGATGGCGGCCGCCAAGAAACGTCTCGAAACCCGGTGGAGAGGAGTCATCAGATGAAAGCAACCCCCGACTTCTCTCCACTGTGCCAGGCGTTCTTCTCAAAACGACTAATCGCGCAACGCAAGGTCAGCCCACACACAATCTCCGCCTACGCCCAGACTTTTCGTTTGCTGACGACGTTTGCTCAAAAGCAGCTGGGCACCCCTCCTTCAAATCTATCGTTGGCACAGCTTGATGCACCGTTCATCGGGAAGTTTTTGGACCACTTGGAATCGAGCCGATCCAATGGCGCGCGCAGTCGCAATGCACGGCTCGCATCTCTCCGTTCTTTTTACCACTACGCTGCATTGGAGGCTCCGCAGCACGCGGGATCGATCCAGCGGGTGCTGGCGATCCCGTATAAGCGGGTCACGCGGCGGCTGGTGAGCTATCTCACTCGACCGGAAGTCGAAGCCGTGCTTGGCAGCGTGGATAAATCCACCTGGGTGGGGCGGCGTAACTACGCCATGCTGCTGGTCGCTGTGCAAACGGGTCTGAGGCTTTCCGAGCTCACCGGGTTGCGTCAGAAAGATATAGCGCTCAGTGCGGGTGCATACGTCCGCTGCGAAGGCAAAGGACGAAAAGAGCGATGCACGCCGCTGACGAAGTCAGCAGTGGCTGTTCTGAAAACCTGGATCAATGAACAGGGCGGCAACGAGTCGCGCTTCCTCTTTCCGAATCCCAATGGCGGACAACTCAGCTCCGACGCCGTGCAGCACGCGGTCGCCAAACACGTCGCGGCGGCTCAACGCAAATGTCCCTCGATTGCGAAAAAACGAGTGACGCCGCACGTCCTGCGCCACACCGCAGCGATGGAGTTGCTCCAAGCAGGTGTTGAGCGGGCGCTAATCGCCATCTGGCTTGGTCACGAGGTCCTCGACTCGACACAGGTCTACTTGGACGCAGACCTCCAGTTAAAAGAGGCCATCCTCACCAAAATGAGCCCCTTGCGCAGCAAGCCGGGGGGATACCGGCCCGATGATCAACTGCTCACCTACCTCAAAGGGTTGTGACAACGTCACCGTTTTATGCCGCATCGGGGTACGGTTCGTCCCATCAAAACCGGGCAGATCACAAGCCATGCGGCATAAAACGGAGTGCGGCATAACGAACGTTATGCCGTTAGCGGCATAACGGGAGACCCCAGTCCTTCCACGGCGGATCTCCGCACCACCCGCGACCTCATCCGGGCCGGACAACTTCTGAGGATCGAAGTCCTCGACCACGTCATCATCGGCCAGTCTGCTCCCGAGCGGGCTCGTCACTACTGTTCGCTCAAGGAGCTTGGGGTATTTTACGCGTAAGGCGAATGGATCGCCCATAGTCATCGCTGCCGATTTCCGGCAGCGATGGTTTCGCCAAACGAGCCTGGAACTCGTGTCCATCGTTCAGTCCACGCGATGGCAGTTGTAGGCTTTCAGCATTGGTGAACCGGATTCTAATCAACCGGTTACCTGATCCAATTACCGCTCAGAAGTTGCGCGCAAGAAACGCACCGAACCCGGAATCGTTGGCAGCCATTCGATGCGGAATGGGGATCGGTTGGTGGAAAGGGCTGACCAACTGACCAAGTCAAAGGATTGTTCAAGGACATAAGGGCTGGCTGGCGTTCCTTCCACGAGCCACGGCGCATCCGGGAAGCTCTTGATTTGCGGTACAGCACCTCGAAATCGTGCCCCCGGAATGGGTCGCTCCAAGGCTCCATCCGGGAGCGTCCAGCCGACTGCACCATGGTTGGGCGCTCCGTCACCCTTGAATATTGCCTCCACGTAGTAGCGGCGGCCTGCCTCAAGACGCATAGGTGGGGACTTCTGCGTCTCGTAAGCGTTCCATTCCCGCACCCCCACGTAGTACGGACACTCCGCGACCCGGCGTCTATTGGCTGGGTTCTCGTCGCTGCTGACCCACAGTTCCCCTAAGTCATCTCCCGCCACCCAGAACGTGTAGTTTCCAGTCTGTGGCGCGAGCACCCATCCACGCAACCGGTCACCCATGTTCTCGGTTGAATGACTCGGTGACTCGAAATTGGACCGGTAGGAACGGGATGCCGGAATGCTGGAATAATTGGTCTGGTTGACTAGGTATTCCACCAATCGGCCCTGCGCCCGGAGAAACCTCTCGGCGTAAATGCCATCCCACGGCTCCAGTGGCGCGGAAACTTCCACCTGCGCCGCCCAGCTCATCAATCGACCAGCGCTGTTGCTGACCAGGCAGGTGAATTTTCCGCCTTTCTCGGCGGCAAGATTTAGCAGATGGAGGACGGCTTCCACAGCACCGGCAATGCGCTCACCGTCCCGAAACCATTGGTAATCGAGACTTCCTTCACCCAAGGCCGACACCTCAAGGGTCACATCGTCGCCAGGATTGACGATAACGGATTGGGGCTGTTGGACAATGACCGGTGCCATCGGACCGCCCCGCGCCAAGGTGAGATCGCGAAATTGGGCGGTGGTCTTTTGACCGACCACGTCGGTGTGGGTTGCCACGGTCAATCCGAGCAGCGCGCTCCGGGGGAACTGATACAGATCGTACACCCCGAGTTGAATCCAATCGATTCCGTTGGTGCCATGGAGCGGGATGAGCTGGTCGCCAACGCGGACGAGTCGGGTCCATGTGTTCGGATAGCGAACACGGCCTTCGGTAAGGGAGCTGGTGAAGTAGGCGAAAGTTGAACTGAAGTCGGCGTACCGGGAGAGAAACAGGAAACGTCCAAATCCGTTGGCTGGTGAGGCGGTCACCGAATGGGTCGCCGCGCTGTCGGTCAAACCGCTTCGGAGCATCAGTCCTGCCTTGGCCCAATACGCCGGGCCAACTAAGGACGCCACCCGGGCCTGGAAATCGAAATCCCCGCTCACGGACTGATATACAAAACGGCAGTCGTCACCGAAACCCCATATGTCTCCTGTTGAGGACGACACATTAAATCCATTGTCCGCAGCCAGAGTCGTCCCGACGGGTGTGCGGGAACCAATGTCCACGCTGACAAAGGTACCCTGACCAAGGGCAGAACGCCCCCAGAGTAGCATCCACACCAGGAGTAAAATTCGGGTGCGCATTATTTGGGATCGAAGGCTCAAGTTCTCTAGATAGCGATTCAGATTTGGTTGTCCAGTGACTTTTCCACACCTGAGCTTCCTGTTTGTGTACCAGGAACACCGATGAACCTGGGAAATCCACACACAATGGGTTCGTGAATTCCGAACAAACCGAGTTTCTGAGTTGGAAGATCGCACCGGCACGGCTGGACGCCCAGCAGACTGCATGGTTCCTCGGATTTGAGCCTCACGAGGTCCCGATCCTGGTCGGTGCAGGGCTGCTGAAGCCGCTCGGTCACCCGGCTCGAAACAGTCAGAAATTCTTTGCGACGGAGGCGCTTGAGCACCTCCGTCGCGATGAGAAATGGCTGGCGCGGGCGACGGACGCGATTGCGACCTATTGGCGGCAAAGGAATGGTCGTCGTCGCATGGGAGACTGTCGTCGAGAACGACTTCCAGGAGTCGCTACGCCGGTGGCAGGGCGATTGGGGCCGGTGGGGCCGGTTCAGACGGCCGAAATTGCGGAAAAACGATGACTTTAGCGTCAGGCACCTGCTTCTCAAAGCTTTCGAGCGAGGGCAGTTTCACCTTGGCTTTGCGGGAGTACGAGCGATGGACAGCCTTGCTATTGTGTCCCAGAGCTTCCTGCGCAAAGCGTTCCGGATAGCCGCATTGCTTTGCCCGTTCGGCCCAAGCGTAACGGTAACTGTGCAGGGAGACCCCCTCAACGCCCGCCCGGCGGCAAATTCGGGTGAACTCGGTGGCACGGTGTCCCGAATTCATCTTTCGCTGCTTGGGAAAGAACGCACCGGCGGTAGGCAGGGTCCGCAGGACCTCTTCCACCTCCGGGCCAAAGTGAACCATCGAGATGGATCGGGTCTTTTTCCTGGTGAAGCTGACGACTCGGGCCTCCCAATCGACGTTCTCGCCGGCGAGGAAGGCGACGTCCGTCTGCGAGGCGCCCAACAACCAACCGGCTATAAACCGAGCCCCACGGGCCGAAATGACCCGGAAGGTCGCGCCAAGGACAACCGATTCGGATCCTATAGATCATCGCCTCCAACATCAGGCGATCGTCCTTGGGGGGACGCCCTCCACGAGGATTCTTTCCCGCAATCGTTATCGAAATTCCCGAGGAGCGGTTAATTTTTTTAGCCGCTCGAAAAGCGGCTCGTTCAACTTGAGGCGAGGCAATGCTTCCATACAATGAGCGCATTATAAGACTTTGCCCACCAACGTATTGTTCAATAAAACCGAGTTTGAAAACACGCCCTAGGAACAGGTCTGGCAGGATCTCTCGAAGGCCGCTTGACCGAAGTAATGGGCCGCATTTCCCCCCACTCGAGTCTGCAAGTTTGCTCGCACACAGTGCAGTCCCTGATTCTCCAGATACCCTCGTAGGTCATCAAAGGTGAGGTGACCAAATTCGGACTGGAACGAGACCGGTACCGGTTGCCGGGTTTCCTCCGACTTCCACGCGAGCGAATGAACTTCCATCACCAGGCGTTGCACCCTGTCCAAACGTTTGCTGGTAAACAGGATCGGCCACTCGGCTCCCTCGCAGTCAAGTTTCAACAGCGAAACCCTCTCGAAGGATTCCAGTAGTTGATCGAGGCCAACTGTAGCTACCGGCTTGGCGTCTGGCCTCGGTTCGGTCAACACCGCCTGCGCCGCCGGATGCAGGCAGCCGGTTAGCTCAGAAAACTGTGCCGAGGTAAGCCACACGGATTCGGTGCGATCACTACGCCATCCAGCGGTGTTGCGTAGCTCGGGTGGCTGCAAACCGCCTTGCGATTCGCAAAGCCTTGCGACGTTCCGTTGCAGCAACGCGAAGCTGTCTGGGTCTGGTTCGCAGGCCACGACCCGACTGGTGCCACGCATGAGGCAGGCGCAGGTAAACGCTCCGGTATGCGCCCCCACGTCGAGCACCACGTCGGTCTGTCAGCGGCGGAATGAAAGCGGTGGGGTAGTGGCGGTCTGAAAATCCGGTTTCTTGGGTTGGATTTTCTTCCGGCACTTGGCCTCAAATTTCTTCTTCCTTCTTTCTGCGGGGTTTTCTTCGGTTTCGTCTTCTTGGGTTTTCTTCCTCCCATTGGATTTGCAGCGTCGGGCTTGCGATGAGTCGTTTTCCGGTCCGACGCAAGTGCTGCTGTTGCAGCAAGTTCTTCGTTCCCGATCCGCGAACCGCTGATCGCCAGAAGTATTGTTCTCAGCCCGACTGCCGGCGGGTCAGCAAGGCCGCCAGCCAAGGACGATGGCTGAGCCGCAACGGCAACGGCGACGCCTTCCGCGGGCCGGATCAGGTGCAGCGGGTTCAAGAGTGGCGCCGCCGGCATCCGGGCTACTGGAAGCGCCAGAAGGCCACCTCTCAACGCACTCAACCTGCTGAAGATCAGCCCACTAACCCCGAACAGTCCTCTTGTAACGCAACGAGAGAGGAGAGGGTTGCGTTACAAGAGGACTGGCGGGCGCAAGACCCTGCTTTTGTGGGGCTTATCTCCATGGTCACGGGGAGTACGTTACAAGAGGACATCGCGGCCACCACCCGCCAACTGCTACTTCGAGGCCGCAACATTCTGGGGTGCGTTTTCCCCGGACATCTCTCCCGCACCGACGCCTCAAGTCATGATCCATAAGCATCCTCCGCGGCCGGATCGGCTGCGCCAGATTCCTCCCAGCTTCAGTTGGGTGGACCATCGACTGGTTCGCCACGGGCACCTGCGCCGCGCCGATCAGCGGACCTGGGCCCTCTACCTGTTTCTGGTCACGGTCGCCGATGTCGATGGCTAGAGCTTCTACTCCGACGCCGCCCTCGGCCGGCATCTGAACCTCGACCCGGCGGGGTTGGCCGCCGCCCGCCAGCAACTCATCCAGGCCGATCTGCTCGCCTACCAGAAGCCTCTCTACCAGATCCTGGCCTTGCCGGAAGAGAGCGGCGGCGCCGTCTCGGCGCGCTGCGGTGAAGCTCGTTCCGTCACCGACATCCTCCGCCAGGTCTTGGAGAAGGGTTCCCTATGATCGACTACCAGACCTTCTGCCAGTTGCGAGTGCTTCATGATGAGCAGGGACTGAAAGCCTCCCAGATCGCCGACGCCCTGGGCCTGGATCCCAAGACGGTTGAGAAGTGGGTCGATCAACCCACCTACCGGGCCCGACTGGGATCCAAACGCCCCAGCAAACTGGACGGCTTCAAGGGCCAGATCGCCGCCCTCCTGGAACGTCATCCCTATACGGCCCAGCAACTCTTACAGCGACTCCGGGAACAGGGCTACGCCGGCGGCTATACCGTCCTCAAGGAGTTCGTGCGTCAGGTGCGACCCGTGCGCAAGCCCGCCTTCCTGATGCTGGAGTTTGCCCCCGGGGAATGTGCCCAGGTCGACTGGGGCAGCTATGGCGCGGTCACCGTCGGATCCACCCGCCGCCGCTTGAGCTTCTTTGTCATGGTGCTGTGTCACAGCCGCCTGATGTACCTCGAGTTCACTCTGTCCGAGGGCATGGAGCAGTTCCTGGCCTGCCACCGCCATGCCTTCGAGTTCTTTGGCGGCCTCACCACCAAGGTTATGATCGACAACCTCAAAGTCGGCGTCCTGAGCCATCCCCTCGGGGAAAAGGCCCGGTTCCACCCGCGGTATCTGGATTTGGCCGCCCACTACGGCTTTCAACCCGTCGCCTGCACGGTTCGAAAGGGGAACGAAAAAGGACGGGTGGAGAATGCCGTCGGCTACATCAAGAAGAACTTCCTCGCCGGCCTGGATCTGCCTTCCTTCGCGGCCGTCAACCCCGCCGCGATCGTCTGGCGCGACACGGTGGCCAACGTCCGGATGCACGGCGAGACCCAGCGCCGGCCGCTGGATCTGTTCGCCCAGGAAAAGCCCCGGCTCCGGCCGCTGCCGGTGCGTCCCTACGATGGGGCCGTGGTCCGGCCGATCAGTGCCAACGCCTGTTGCCATGTCATCCTGGACACCAATCGCTACTCGGTGCCCCACCTCTACGCTTCCCAGCAACTGACCCTCAAGCTCTACCCCGATCAGGTGCTGCTCTTTCACCACGAAAAACTCATCGCCACCCATCCCCGCAGTTACGACCGCCGCCAACTCATCCGTAATCCCGATCACATCCGGGACCTGATGGTGCAGCGCAAGGCCGCCCGTCACCAGACCCTCCTGCTGACCTTCCTGGCGCTCAGCCCCCACGCCGAGCCCTATGCCCGGAAGTTGGAAGACAAACGACTCAACGCTCCCCATCACATCCAGAAAATCGTCGCCCTGAGCGAAATCTACGGCCCGCAGAAAGTGGACCGCGCCCTGCAGGACGCCCTGGGCTTCGAGGCGTACGGATGCGAGTACATCGCCAACATCCTCGAACAACGGGAGCGACTCTGCGCCCCGCCCGCCGCGCTGCACCTCACCCGGCGTCAGGACCTGCTGGACCTGGATCTGCCCCCCGCCGACCTCACCCCCTACGAACCCCGATCTCAACCATGAAGCCCAATCCCTCGTTGCTCGCCCAGCATCTGGACGACCTCAAACTGCCCTACATCCAACAGCACCACATCGAACTGGCTCAGCAAAGTGCCCAACAGCAATGGGACCATGTCGAGTACCTGCGCCGCCTCATCGAGGGCCAATACACCGAACGCCGCCAGCGGCTCATCGAACGGCGCGTCAAGGCCGCCCGCTTCCCGGTCATCAAGACCCTCGAACAGTTCCGTTGGGACTGGCCCAAGAAAATCAACCGCCTCCAGGTCCAGAACCTCTTCCGCCTGGAGTTCATTGCCCAGAAGGCCAACGTCGTCCTGCTGGGCAACGTCGGCCTGGGCAAGACCCATCTGGCCGCCGCCTTGGGATATGCCGCTTGCCAGGAGGGCTATTCGGTCCTCTTTGCCGACGCCATCAGTGTCATCAACGACCTCACCGCCGCCCAGAAGCGCGGTGTCCTCAAACGTGAACTCAGGAAGTATCTTACCCCCGACCTCATTCTTTTGGACGAGGTGGGATATCTTCCGATTGATCAACACGGCGCCGACCTCCTCTTCCAGGTCATCAGCCAACGTTACGAACGCGGCTCCATCGTCCTCACAACCAACAAGCCCTTCAAGCAATGGGCCACCATCTTTAACAACGACAGTACCATCGCCTCCGCCGTCCTCGACCGTCTCCTCCATCACGCCGACACCGTCATCATCGAAGGCACCAGCTACCGCATGAAGGATCAAGCCAACCCCTGATCCCCATCCCTTCCCGCCCGTGAATCCCCTCCCATCCTCTCCGGATTTTCAAACCGCCACTTTCCCACCACTTTCACCCCGCCGCCCACACGGTCGGCTGAAACTCAGTGAGACCATATTCATTGCAGAAGTAGACGTCCCTCCAGATACTCTCGTCGCTGGTGAACGCCCGGCAAAGCGGTGTAAAGGTGTTCATGCGCCAATCAATACTCCACCGTGTCCGTCGGGACACCAAGTCCGCAAGAACTCAATGACCGGTCTGGTTTCGTGCTTGATGGTCACGCGTGACCGGCTGCATCTGGTCCGTCGGGCAGTGCATTGTTTTCAGCAGCAATCCTACGCCCGGCGCGAACTGGTCGTCGTTAGCGATGCTGACGACGGTACGAAGGAATTTGTCACCGAACTCGCTGACGCACGGGTTCGCCACTTGGCGGCTCCAAACTCGGGTCTGACGCTGGGAGAATTACGCAATTTCGGGGTCAATTCCGCGGCGGGTGAGTTCGTGGCGCAGTGGGACGATGACGACTGGTATCATCCAGACCGATTGGCGGTACAGCTACTGACCTTGGAGCAAGAGAACGCGGAGATTTGCCTGCTAGAGCGATGGACCTTGGCTTGGCCTGAGCGGAAACAATATGTCCTATCCAAACGACGCCCGTGGGAAGGCTCCATGGTTGCCCGCAAGGAGCGTTTGCCGACTTACCCGGCCCTACGGCGTGGAGAGGATTCGGTCTTCGTTGAAGAGTGCCGGCAGCGTGACCTGCGGATCTGTCTGCTCGACCGGCCCGACCTTTATATCTACGTCATCCACGGTCGCAATACCTACCCGGCTGAACATTTTGCTCGCCACATCTTCAATGATTCGACCGGATCTCTTGAACCGGAAGAAGCCTCGGCGGTGCTCAGGAAACTGCGCGAGGGCCTTTCACCGGCGGTGGCAGCCAGGATGCAGGTGAGTCCACCGATGCCGCCCCGTCCGTCGATCTGCGTTTTGGTTCCGGTCTATAACCAAGCTCAGTATCTTTTCCGGGCGATCTCCAGCGTTATCTGGCAGCTCGAACCACAGGATGAGCTTGTCTTGGTAGATGACGCTTCCACCGACATCGTTCGCCATGCTGGGCTGGGTCCGTTCTTGAAGCGCATTCTCTGGCTGCGCAACCCATCACGACGCGGCGTTTCATTCAGTCGTAACCGGGGCATCCAGCATTCACGAGCGGACTGGATAAAGTTTCTTGATGCCGACGACATCCTGGCACCGTTTGCGCTGAACGTGGTCCGCTGCGAGCGGTGGGCCATACCGGAGCGGGCCATGGTTGTCTCGGGCGGTTGCCACCGAATCGCCGACCGCAACTATGCGGACTACATCTGCGGGGATACCATGTCGGTGAGCAACATTTTTAAGAACAATCCCACGCTTCCCAGCGCCACTTTTGTCCGCCGGAATGCCCTTTTGGATGGTGGTTTTTTCGATGAACGGATCGATCACGAGGAAGACTGGGAACTCTGGCTTCGCTTGCATGAGCGCCACGGACCGGAGGCGTTTTTCTATGTGCCTCAGCCCATCTGTTACTACTGGATTGATCATGCCGAACGACGCTCCAAACAAAGAGCGGCCAACGTCGACGGTAAGCCGGTTCGCGATTACCTGATGGAGCGTTATCAGAAAAATTCCGCTACTCCCCCTTTACCGAGCTGAATGTGCGATGTCATACCAAAAGAATTCTTGAGAGCCTGTTTGAAAAGTAGATGGTGAGGTAATTGAGGTTCTGGCGGCAAACAATCCACTCTCATTTCGCACTATCGGCTTGACAAGGCGCTGAACTCCAACGCGTTCCTACTATAGCGGCAGCTTTCTTCAGGCGATGCAAATCGCCTCGTATCCGACCAGCCTCACCGATGCTCAATGGGCCCTCCTCGAACCCCTGCTCCCGCCCCCCAGCCAGATGGGGCGCCCGCGCAGCGATCTGCGCCCCATCATGGATGCACTCCTCTACCTGACCAAAGGCGGAATCCCCTGACGCCTGTTGCCGGTGGGGTTCCCGCCGTGGCCGACCGTTTACGGTCTTTTTCGTAAGTGGGCCCAAGACCACACCTTGGAGTCGCTCAACGCTCGTCTGCGGGCCCGGGTGCGGGAAGGCGTGGGCAAGCGCTCGCGCCCCACGGCGGCCATTCTCGACAGTCAGAGTGTCAAATCCGATCCTCACGGCGGCGCGGTGGGTTACGACGCCGGTAAGAAGATCAAGGGGCGCAAGCGCCACCTCCTGGTGGATACGCTGGGACTGGTGCTGGGAATCCACGTGACTCCCGCCAGCACGCCCGAACGGGACGGAGCCCAAGCGTTGTTGAAACGGGTGTTGCTCTGGTTCGCTTGGTTGCGACTGATCTGGGTCGACGGCGGTTATACCGGGACCCTCTTTGCCCACTGGGTCCAGGTGTTGCGGCCCCGGCTGAAGATTGATGTCGTCAAACGCTCCGACGACGTCCGCGGATTCAAAGTCCTGCCCCGACGCTGGGTCGTGGAGAGAACCTTCGGCTGGCTCATGCGCCATCGCCGGTTGGTGCGGGATTACGAAACCACCGAAGCCAGCGCAGTGGGCTTCGTTTACCTCGCCCTCATACGAATCCAGATCCGTCGTCTGGCCAAATGACTCAGGCATCATGACTTTTCAAACAGGCTCTAACGGAGCGTGACGGCGACGGGAACCAGGTGGCCGCCTGTCCCACTGGCTCACATTGCTGCGGTTGCTGTGGACGGACGGTGGCTATTCCGGACCGGAATTCGTCGGCTGGGTGAGGTGTCAGCAGATCAATCTGCAAATGACGGTTGAGTGACGATGTTGACGAATTTGGTTCATTGAACATTTGGGTTGCTATGCGGTTCGAAGGGCGTAGAAAACTCCGTATCCCTCAAGCATCCGTTTCAGCTTTCATCCCTTACCATTCCTGAATATATGGCCACGCCCTCGGAGTCGAATGCGCCACGTTCGAGCAGTTCCTGCAGTTCCAACTACTCGGGCAGTTCGTCATCGTCCTGTAGTTCATCGAGTTCTTCCAGTTCGTCAAGCTCGTCGAGTTCGTCAAGTTCGTCGAGCTCGTCGAGTTCGTCGAGTTCGTCGTCGAGCAGCAGCAGTTGCTCGGCTGGTGGTGGTCCCGGCGGCGGCGGCGGACCGTTCAGCGAGCATCCGATTCGGTACTCGAATGGGGAGATCCGGCAGGTCATCCCTCTTTTGTCGGCGCGGGGTTACGGGGTGGATTGGAGTCACACGCTAAGCTACAGCAACCGGATCAGCGGCGGGGTGGCGACGCCACACGGGTGGAACTGGTTCTGCCAGGGGGTGCCGCAACTGGGCAAGGACGGCTCGGGCAACATCGCGGTGATCGGGATCATCAACGATGCGATCTGGTTCAACAAGAGCGGTTCGAACTACGTGGCGCGCTTCTTCAGCCTGGAGAAGCTGGCGGAGCAAGGCACGGGTGCCAATGACGAGTTCGTCTTTACGGACACACAGGGACGGGTGACGAAGTACTTCGGCTTTGACGCGGCGATTCCGGCCGCCAAGCAGGGCCAGTTCAAGAGCTACACCGACGCTTTCGGAACGAGCTACGCAGCGACGTACAACGGAAGCAACCAGATCACGCAAGTGAGCTTGGGTGGGTCACCGGCGTTGAGCTACAACTACGACTACTACACCAGCGGCACCGGGAGCGGCTGCATCCAGTACGTGACCCTGAAGCGGGCCACGACCAATGTCCGCCGGCTGTATCTGGTGTACTACGCTGCCGGGGACGCCAATGGCGGGGACAAGGATCTCCAAAGTGTCACGCTCCAAAGCTGGAACGGAACGAGTTGGGATGATTTGCAGACGTGGTACTTCCGCTACGCCACGGCCAACGGCGGTGGCGGCATCGTGCACGGACTGAAACTGGTGGTCAGCCCCGAAGGCTACACCCGCGCCACGGCGGGCGGTTCCGACATCAACAGCTTGTCCGACAGCAGCCTGCAAGGGGCATATGCGGACAGCACGTTCCAGTTTGACGCCAGCAAGCGAGTGACCCAGGAGGTGGTCAACGGCCAGGGGCTGGGCTCATCCTCCTCGACAACAGCAACCTACGGCTATGCCTACAGCACCAGCGGCAATGCGGATGGCTACAACAACTGGAAGAACAAGAACGTTGAAACGCTACCCAACGGCAATTCGCAGACCACGTATGGCAACTACGCCGGGCAGGTGATGCTGAAGACCCTGACCCAGTCGGCGACAAGCAACAAGTGGTACGAATACTACAAGTACGACGGCAGCGGCCGGGTGATCCAGCAAGCCACGTCGGAAGCCGTTTCCAGTGTCAGCGAGGCCAGTCCGGGACTGGTGACTTTGAACGCCTCCGCGGGGCTCATCCGGGTTTACGAATACTACAGCAGTACCGATCTGCCCAACGGGGCGGTCACCGGCTACCTTCGCTACGAGAAGGTGCAACAGGGCAGCGGCGGCACTCCAGTCCTTCTCAAGGAGTATAAATACACCTCGCAAACCGCCGGCAGCGTCACCACCTATCCGCTGTGGAAATCCATCGTGTACCAGGACTCGTCGGGGGGCGGGTCCAGTCCGGCGGAAACCGTCTTCAGCTACACGTTCTTCAGCGGCACCGTCCAGGTGCAGCAGAAGACCACCACGTGGCCGGCGGTTTCCACGGGCCAAAACGGCTCTGGGACAAGCAACTTGAAGATCGAAGTGTTCGATCAGTATGGGCAGGTGATCTGGGTGAAGGATGAACTGGGCTTCCTGACCCGCTTCAAATACGATAATGCCTCGGGGGGCCTGATTCAGCGCATTGATGACGTGGCCACGGGCCAGATCAGCGACTCGCCGGCGGTGCCCAGCGGCTGGACCACTCCTTCCGGAGGCGGGTTGCATCTGGTCACGGACTACACCGTGGACAGCCTCGGGCGCACCAAGCAGGAACTGAGCCCGCTGCACAGCGTGCCGGTCTCGGGCACCGCTACCAACCTTCAACGGGCGACCTGGACGGTGTACAACGAATCCTCCACTGCCAACGAGGTTCGCTGGGCGCAGGGCTACGTGGCCACCAGTTCCAGCACGACCAGCACCGTCCTGATTGAGCCCATCACCGTCACCACACGAGATCGCAACGGCCGGGCCACCGATGTGGTTCAGTCGCAACGGGCCGCGGGCGTCACCGGAGCGTTGACTGCGTCAGAGGATCTGTCCGACCAGACGAAGTGGGTGCGCTGGCGGCATTCGGCCTACCTGAACCTGAATGGAAAGGCCAATTCGCAGCGGGTTTATTACGATATTCAGAACGGCGGCTATAACGAAACGCTCTACGGTTACGACGGGGCGAGTTCCGACATGGGCTGGCGGACGCGGCAGCAGTCGCCCGGCGGAACGATCACGCGGTGGGTGTACAACACGCGCGGTCTGGTGGCTGAGAAGTGGATTGGCACGGACGACACCGGAGCTACCGACAGCAGTCCCGGCGGGACATCCCCGAACGACATGGTCAAGGTCGAATCCTACGACTACGACGGGGGCGCTGCTGCCAAGAATGGCAATCTGACGACGTTGACGCAGTACGTGGACTCCAACGCGTCGAACAACCGGACGACGACCTACGCCTACGACTGGCGCAACCGGCGCACCAGCCAATCGGGGGAACTCAGCAGCTACGAGGCCTATACCTACGATAACCTCGACCGGATCACCCAGGTGGACCAGAAGAACGGCTCCGGGGGCAATTTGATCGGGCGCCAGCAGACCTTCTACGACAATCTGCGCCGGATCTACCAGCAACTGGTCTATGCAGTGGATCCGGCCACCGGCACCGTCGGCAACAGTCTGGCGACCGACTCGTGGTATGACGCCCGTGGGCTGTTGATGAAGCAGAGATCACCGGGAAGCTCAATGCTGCTCAAACCGGGCTACGACGGCGCGGGTCGGCCGACCCGGCGCTATCTGACCTACAACACCTCGGACACGACCTACAGCACAGCGGGCAGTATCACGGGTGACACGATCCTGCAACAGGATGAGTATGGCTACGATACCGCCAGCAATTCGATTCAAACGACCACTCGGCGGCGGTTCCACAACGCCACGGGCACTGGGACCTTGAATGGCACAACCACCGAGCCGCGCTCGCGCGTCAGTTATCTCTGCTTTTGGCCGGACGTCTTGGGGCGGGAACAAGGACGGGCCAACTACGGTACCAATGGAGCGAGCAGCTTCAGTCGCCCCACGACCATCCCGACTCGTTCGGATAACGTCCTGGTGACCACCACGGCCTACAACACCCGGGGCGAAGCCTATCAGAGCACAGATCCGAAAGCGGTCGTGACGCAATACACGTTTGATGACTCCGGACGCACCACGGATCAGATTGATGACCAGGGCGCAGGCAAGCTGAACCGGGAAACCCAGTTTGCCTACAACGCCGACGACCGACTGGTAACGCTGACCGCCAAGAACGCCGTTACCGGGGATCAGATCACGAGGTATTGCTACGGGACAACCTTGTCGGACTCGGATCTGGCCAGCAATGATCTGTTGCGCTCGACCATTTACCCCGACTCCAGTGATATCGATCCGTCAGGCACCGATCAAGTCAAGCTGGCCTACAACCGGCAGGGGGCGATCAAGCTCCAGACTGATCAGGCGGGCACGGTGCATGCGTTGGACTACGACAAGCTGGGCCGGCTCAGCCATGACCGGGTAACCACTTTCGGCACTGGGGTGGACCAAACAGTCAAGCGCATCACTCGCTCTTACCAAGTGCGAGGCCTGCTCCAGAACATCACCAGCTACGACAACGCGACAGTGGGGTCAGGTTCCGTGGTCAATGACGTGCAGTACATCTACAACACCTTCAGCCAACTGACCACCGAGTATCAGTCCCATTCGGGCGCGGTAAATACGGGCACGACGCCCAAGGTGCAATATGCTTACGCTAGCGGCAGCGCCAATCAGGTGCGGCTTACCTCGGTTACCTACCCCAACGGGCAGGTCAACACCTACGACTACGGCAGCGGCGGCGGTGCGGACGACCTGCTCGGCCGGGTCACTTCGATCCTCCAGGGCACAACCCATCTGGTGGACTATCTGTACCTAGGGCTGCGCGAAGTCGTGCAGGCCAATTACAGCTCTCAGCCCGGGGTGGCGCTGACCTACCTGATGCAGACCGGCGATTCGACCGGGGATGCCGGCGATCAGTACATCGGTCTCGACCGCTTTGGCCGGGTCGTGGACCAACGCTGGATCAAGACCAGCACCTTGGCCGCCTTGGCGCGGATCCAGTATGGCTTTGACCGCAACAGCAACCGGACGTTTCGCAACGACCTAGTCGCGGGCACCGGGCAGGACGAATACTACTCCTACGACAACCTCAACCAGCTCAAGACCCTGCAACGGGGAACCTTGAACGGAACCCGGACTGGCATCACGGGTACCCCGACTTGGGAGGAAAACTTCAGTTTCGATGACACGGGCAACTGGCACGGCGCCACCAGCGGGTACCTGACCAAAACCAACGGGGTGACCGGCCTGGACCAGAACCGGACCAACGACAAGGTCAACGCCATCACCGGCATCAGCACCGCCACCGGTACCGCGTGGTCGATCCCAAGCTACGATGCGGCGGGCAACATGACTTCCATGCCCCAACCCGGGGCGCTGAACAGCGCGTACACTGGAGTTTATGACGCGTGGTACCGGTTGGTTCAACTAAAGAACGGAGCTGCCACCATCGCCACCTACCGTTATGACGGAGCTGGTCGTCGGGTAACTAAATTGGTGAGTATAAACACGCGGCACTACTACTATTCGAACCGGTGGCAGATCTTGGAAGAGCGATTGAATGCAGCCACCACCTCTGATCGGCAGTTCGTGTGGGGTTTGCGCTATGCGGATGACCTCATCTTGCGCGATTGCTCGACCTACAGCCCATCGCGTCTCTACGTGCTCCACGACTACTTCAACCCCACCGCGTTGATCGACATCAGTGCTGCGGTGCAGGAACGTTATGGATACAACGCCTACGGCGCCACCAACGTCATGACCGCTGCTTTTGGCACCAGGGCCTCCTCCAGCTACGACTGGGAAACTCGCTTCGGCGCCTACCGCTGGGATGCCGAATCCGGTCTCTACCAGGTCAGATACCGCTATCTCCATCCCCTCGCTGGCGTCTGGTTGACTAGAGACCCTCTGATTCTAGCGCAAAAGCAGGCAGACGACAACACTTTTTCTCCAAATGAATTGTATAAGTCGATTATAGGAAACTTATACCTTAGTATTTTGAACAACCCAGTTAACAATACAGACCCTACTGGCCAGGCGGTGTTACCAAAATGCTTCTTGATCCGGCAACGAGATGACTGGCGAACCGAATGCCCGCTATTCAAGTCGTGCGACTATTCTTGCTTCTATAAAGGGGGCAACGGAGAAATTCATAAGACAGTTCAGTACAAAACTCGCCCAGTTGGCTATCCGTGTCCAAGCACTGAATTTAACCTAATTTTTGATTTTGAACTGCCATGAAAGCTGCACATTTACTTATTCTGTCCGGAGCATGCACATGCGTAGTTAGTGTAATAGCTGGTAGATTCCAAGTTCCGATGTCAGAAAAAGAAATACTGAAAGAATTAGCTCGAGAGCAATGGATATCAGTATTTGATATAAAGTTTCTACTGGGAAGTATTCTGACAATTTTGCCTATTATCGGAATTGGAGTTATTTTATTTGGAATTGTATTGTTGACGTTGCCCTACAATAATGATTCTGACTCTTCAAAACAACGTTAACGCCTTGTTGCCTTAAAACCTGCTATAATAATCATGGAATTAAAGAGCGGAGCCGCCATTGAGCGATACTGGTGCGCTTATATCTCAACTCTCAGTCGTCAATTATGATTTACGATCTACAAGCTGTCTGTCGACGATTTGCTGACCCATTGCGACTAGTGCGGACTTACTCCGCATGGCGTGAACAATGGCGGGATTCACCGGCAGTCGTTCCTCGGTGAAATAGTCAACAAACCACCACGGATCGCCATCGGGCAACCGATCTTTAAAGGAGCCTGTCCAATCGGAACACCAGAAATCGACAGTCGAGCGAAGTGTATGAGCATAAGGGTTTCCGCAGAGCATGTGCATGGCGTAGGCCAACAGTGGCTCGTCATTGAAAGTAAAGCCCTTGGATTTGCAATAATTCCAAAAATCATGGGCAAGACGGAAAACCGAATCTATGGCATCTCTGTGAACAATGAAAAGCCCACCGTTGACATTAAAAACATGGCGGCTCCGGACGCCTCGTGCCCACATCAGTTCGACGAAGCGCTCATTGGGGCAGTCCCACCAATTTAGTCTCTGATTGTCCATACAGGTAAGGTCACCTTCGAGCGCGATGTGGAGAGGTGCGCCCCGCATGAGGCGCAGGGGATCACCCGGGTTCCTCACGAACCACATATCGGTGTCCAACCAGATAAAGTAGTCATAGTTCAATTGCTTGACGGCATCTCGAAGGAATAAAAGCTTGAACAGGCATCCCCATTTCTCGAATTGACCAGCAGGATGGGTTATCGCTCCTGGCACAGTGCGATCCGCCCAGACGTGAAAATCATTAAAGACACCAACTTTGCGAGCCGAAGCAATGACGGCGGCCATCATAAGACTGTAATCGCCATCAACAACCGACCAGTAGCAGTAGCGGGCATTCATCGACAAACTTCTTCCAACCAGATTCGCCGATTCTCTTCGGTTCGGCAAAGGTTGTTTACCGCATGATCGCGGCATTGTTTTGCAAGGCGGCAGCGCGTTGAGTAGTCAAAAAATAATTCGAGAGCGTGGCTCTGGTATTCGTTGAAGTCGTCACAGATGAAGCCGGTTTCATCGTCAGTAATCAATTGGTCCAAATGATGTCCCGGAGGCACGAGAGGGATACATCCGGTTAGCATTGCCTCGACTGTAGAGCGTCCCCATGTTTCCGTAAATGTGTGGCCCAACGGATAGACAAACAAATCCAGACTATGAAGAAATGCCACCTGAGTCTCTTCGTCTGGCTTTAGCAGGCGCCAACGGTGATCGAAGGAGTGCCACTTAAACTTCTCTTCGAGTGTTTTATCCCAAGCCATGACCCGAAACTTACATTCAGGAATTTCGAGTGATTCGTAAAAGACCGGAAAATCCTCGGGAAACTTCTCGACCGCGGGACGTGAGAGTCGCCCAATTGTAAACTGCACATTGCGTCTCTCGTGGAATGGAAATAGTGATGGTTCAATATAGTTTCCGGTTAAGGTCGATGGTAAAAAGCCATATGTCGGCGAGAGGGCCGCTTTTTGAATCTCGGATACATACAAGACTTTATCGACCATGCCCTCTCTAATCGCTTCGAGTTCCCCTTCGTGGTGCCACATCATCTCGCTTGACCAGATTACCGTGAGCCCCAGTTCCTTGGCGCGGTGGCAGATTCGGGCTGTGAAGAAGTGTTGATTAGATAGAGAGATACCGTAGCCGCCGCGCGCCCTAGTGAGGCGGTCCAGCGGGCAGTACCGGATCCCCAAGCTGTCCAACCACCGGGTCCAATGACCTACCTTAAGGTGGCGCGTTTCATTGGGAACTACAGTAATCGAGGCATGTTTGTGCAAAAGAAGCAGGAGATGCACCAATTTTGTGTCGGCACCACCGATGTTGGAGGGCCATCCGAAGAATATGACGGTTGGGTGACGGATTTGGTTCATTGAACATTTGGGTTGACAAGCGGTTCAGATGGTGCGATGCGACGAGAATTCTTCAACCACTTTCCCTTTGTTATGGCCACGCCCTCAGAGTCGAATGCGCCGCGTTCGAGCAGTTCCTGCAGTTCCAACTACTCGGGCAGTTCGTCATCGTCCTGTAGTTCATCGAGTTCTTCCAGTTCGTCAAGCTCATCGAGTTCGTCAAGCTCTTCGAGCAGCAGTAGTTGTCCGGGCGGCGGCGGGGGAGGACCGTTCAGCGAGCATCCGATTCGCTATTCGAACGGGGAGATCCGACAGGTCATCCCGCTTTTGTCGGCGCGGGGTTACGGGGTGGATTGGAGCCATACGCTGAGCTACAGCAACCGGATCAGCGGCGGTGTGGCGACACCGCACGGGTGGAACTGGTTCTGCCAGGGGATACCGCAACTGGGCAAAGACGGCTCGGGCAACATCGCGGTGATCGGGATCATCAACGATGCGATCTGGTTCAACAAGAGCGGTTCGAACTACGTGGCGCGCTTTTTCAGTCTGGAGAAGCTGGCGGAGCAAGGCACGGGTGCCAACGACGAATTCGTGTTTACGGACACGCAGGGACGGGTGACGAAGTACTTCGGCTTTGACGCGGCGATTCCGGCCGCCAAGCAGGGGCAGTTCAAGAGCTACACCGACGCATTCGGAATGAGCTACGCAGCGACGTACAACGGAAGCAACCAGATCACGCAAGTGAGCTTGGGTGGGTCACCAGCGTTGAGCTACAACTACGACTACTACACCAGTGGCACCGGGAGCGGCTGCATCCAGTACGTGACCCTGAAGCGGTCCACGACCAATGTCCGCCGGCTGTATCTGGTGTACTACGCTGCCGGGGACGTCAATGGCGGGAACAAGGATCTCCAAAGTGTCACGCTCCAAAACTGGAACGGAACGAGCTGGGATGATTTGCAGACGTGGTACTTCCGCTACGCCACGGCTGACGGCGGTGGCGGCATCGTGCATGGGCTGAAACTGGTGGTCAGCCCCGAAGGCTACGCCCGCGCCACGGCGGGCGGTTCCGACATCAACAGCTTGTCTGACAGCAGCCTGCAAGGGGCGTATGCGGACAGCGCGTTCCAGTTTGACGCCAGCAAGCGAGTGACCCAGGAGGTGGTGAACGGCCAGGGGCTGGGCTCATCCTCTTCGACGACAGCAACCTACGGCTATGCGTACAGCACCAGCGGTAATGCGGATGGCTACAACAACTGGAAGAACAAAAACGTTGAAACTCTACCCAACGGCAATTCGCAAACCGCGTATGGCAACTACGCCGGGCAGGTGATGCTGAAGACCCTGACCCAGGCGGCGACAAGCAACAAGTGGTACGAATACTACAAGTACGACGCCAGTGGCCGGGTGATTCAGCGAGCCACGTCGGAAGCCGTTTCCAGTGTCAGCGAGGCCAGTCCGGGACTGGTGACTTTGAACGCCTCCGCGGGGCTCATCCGGGTTTACGAATACTACAGCAGCACCGACCTGCCCAACGGGGCGGTCACCGGCTACCTTCGTTACGAGAAGGTGCAACAGGGCAGCGGCGGCACTCCGGTCCTCCTCAAGGAATACAAATACACCTCGCAAACCGCCGGCAGCGTCACCACCTATCCGTTGTGGAAATCCATCGTGTACCAGGACTCGTCGGGGGGTGGGTCCAGTCCGGCGGAAACCGTCTTCAGCTACACGTTCTTCAGCGGTACCGTCCAGGTGCAGCAGAAGACCACCGCGTGGCCGGCGGTTTCCACGGGCCAAAACGGCTCTGGGACAAGCAACCAGAAGATCGAAGTGTTCGACCAGTATGGACAGTTGATCTGGGTGAAGGACGAACTGGGCTTCCTGACTCGCCTCAAGTACGACAACGCCTCGGGGGGCCTGATTCAACGCATTGATGACGTGGCCACGGGCCAGATCAGCGACTCGCCGGCGGTGCCCAGCGGCTGGACCACACCTTCCGGAGGCGGGTTGCATCTGGTCACGGACTACACCGTGGACAGCCTCGGGCGCACCAAGCAGGAACTGAGTCCGCTGCACAGCGTGCCACTCTCGGGCACCGCAACCAACCTGCAGCGGGCGACCTGGACGGTGTACAACGAATCCTCCACCGCCAACGAGGTCCGCTGGGCGCAGGGCTACGTAGCCACCAGTTCCAGCACGACCAGCACCGTCCTGATAGAGCCCATCACCGTCACCACGCGAGATCGCAACGGCCGGACCACCGATGTGGTTCAGTCGAAACGAGCCGCAGGCGTCACCGGGGCGTTGACAGCGTCGGAGGATCTTTCCGACCAGACGAAGTGGGTGCGCTGGCGGCATTCGACCTACCTGAACCTGAATGGGAAGGCCAATTCGCAGCGGGTTTATTACGATATTCAGAACGGCGACTATAATGAGACGCTTTATGGCTATGATGGAGCAAGTTCCGAAATGGGCTGGCGGACGCGGAAGCAGTCGCCCGGCGGCACGATCACGCGGTGGGTGTACAACTCGCGCGGTCTGGTAGCCGAGAAGTGGATTGGCACGGACGACACCGGAGCTACCGACAGCAGTCCCGGCGGCGCATCTCCGAACAACATGGTGAAGGTCGAATCCTACGACTACGACGGGGGCGCTGCCGCCAAGAATGGGAATCTGACGACGTTGACGCAGTACGTGGACTCCAACGCGTCGAACAACCGGACGACGACCTACATCTACGACTGGCGCAATCGGCGCACGAGCCAATCGGGCGAACTCAGCAGCTACGAGGCCTACACCTATGACAATCTCGACCGGATCACCCAGGTGGACCAGAAGAACGGCTCGGGCGGCAACCTAATCGGGCGCCAGCAGACCTCCTACGACAATCTGGGCCGGATCTACCAGCAACTGACCTATGCGGTGGATCCGGCCACCGGCACGGTTGGAAACAGCCTGGCAACCAACTCGTGGTATGACGCCCGTGGGCTCTTGATGAAGCAGAAATCTCCGGGAAGTTCAATGCTGCTTAAGCTGGGCTACGACGGTGTGGCACGGCCGACCCGGCGCTACCTGACCTACAACACATCGGACACGACCTATACGACGGCTGGGAGCATCACGGGTGACACGATCCTGCAACAGGATGAGTATGGCTATGACGCCGCTCGCAATCTGAATCAAACAACGACTCGACAGCGGTTCCACAATGCCACTGGTACCGGAGTTTTGGACGGGACTTCAACCGAGCCGCGCTCCCGTGTCAGTTATCTCTGCTTTTGGCCGGACGCTTTGGGGCGGGAACAAGGACGGGCCAACTACGGTACCAATGGAGCGAGCAGCTTCAGTCGCCCCACGACCATACCGACTCGTTCGGATACCGCCCTGGTGAGCACCACGGCCTTTAACACCCGGGGCGAAGCCTACCAGGTCACCGATCCGAAAGCTGTTATTACGCAATACACGTTTGATGACTCCGGACGGATCACTAAACAAGTTGATGACCATGGCGCAAGCAAGCTGAACCGAGAAACCCAATACATCTACAACACCGACGACCGGCTGGTCACGTTGACGGCCAAGAATGCTGTTACCGGAGATCAGATTACGAGGTATTGTTACGGCACGACCCTTTCGGACTCGGATCTAGCCAGCAATGACTTATTGCGCTCGACCATCTTCCCCGACTCTGCTGACACCGACCCGTCAGGCACCGACCAGGTAAAGCTGGCCTACAACCGGCAGGGGGAGATCAAACTTCAGACGGATCAGGCGGGCACGGTGCATGCATTGGAATACGACAAGCTGGGCCGTTTTAACCATGACCGCGTGACCACATTTGGCACCAACGTGGACCAGACAGTCAAGCGCATTACTCGCTCTTATGAGGCGCGAGGACTGCTTCAGAAACTTACGAGTTATGACAACGCAACGGTGGGGTCAGGTTCCGTCGTCAATGACGTGCAGTACACCTACAATACCTTCAGCCAGCTGACCATCGAGTATCAATCTCATTCGGGCACGGTTAATACGGGAACGACGCCCAAGGTGCAGTACGCCTACGCGAATGGCAGCGCCAATCATATCCGTTCGACGTCAATCACCTATCCCAATGGACAGGTCAATACCTACGACTACGGCAGCGGCGCGGACGACTTCTTCAGCCGGGTAACTTCTATTCTGCAGAGTACAATCCACTTGGTCGACTATCTCTACCTAGGTGTTGCCGAGATCGTACAGAGCACCTACAGCTCGCAACCAGGAGTGGCACTGACCTACCTGATGCAGGCCGGCGATACGACTGGAGATGCTGGCGATCAGTATATCGGTCTCGACCGCTTTGGCAGGGTGGTGGATCAACGCTGGATTAAAACGAGCACTCTTACGAACCTAGCGCGAATACAATACGGATTCGACCGAAACAGCAACCGTACATTCCGCAATGATTTGGTCGCTGGCACCGGGCAGGACGAATTCTATGTCTGCGACAACCTCGCCCAACTAAAGTCCCTTGATCGGGGAACTCTCAATGGCTCCCGAACTGGCATCACAGGTACACCAACCTGGGAAGAAGACTTCAATTTTGATGAAACGGGCAATTGGCACGGCGCAACCAGCGGATACCGGACCAAGACAAACGGGGTAACTGGCTTGGACCAGAATCGGACGAACAATACGATCAACGCCATTACCGGCATTAGTACTGCTACCGGCACCGCATGGTCAGTACCAGCCTACAACGCAGTTGGCAACATGACTTCGATACCCCAGCCTGCGGCACTTAATAGCGCTTACACAGGAGTTTACGATGCTTGGAGTCGCCTCGTTCAACTAAAGAGCGGAGCCACCACCGTCGCTACGTATCGTTACGATGGTGCCGACCGTCGAGTGACCAAGCTAATAAGTGCCGACACTAGACACTATTATTACTCAGATAGTTGGCAGATCCTAGAGGAGCGGATCAATACTCTCACCACCGCTGATCGGCAGTTTGTTTGGGGGTTGCGTTACGAGGACGACTTGGTGCTACGTGACCGGGGAAGCGAACGATTCTACGTGTTGCATGATTACTTTCATCCAGTCGCCGTAATTGATACCAGCGCCATCGCGCAAGAACGTTACGGCTTCAATGCTTATGGTGCTACCAATGTTATGACGCCCGCCTTCGGCGCGCGCGCGTCTTCAAACTTTGAATGGGAGACACGATTTGCTGCATGTCGCTGGGACACAGAGTCTGGACTCTACCAAGTCAGACACAGATACCTTAACCCTCTTGCCGGGGTTTGGATTTCCATAGATCCCCTGTTTTATGGAGATGATGGCATGAATTTGTACTCCTACGCAAGAAATTCGCCGACGACACTAATTGACCCCCTTGGCTTGGCGTGCCCACCTGGATACACATCTCAAGGCACTAGTTGGACTACCGTTTCTAACACCACCACGAATGCCGATCTTCCTTACACCAGGACCACTTCTGAAGTTCGTCGTTACCCATCAATGGGGCTTGGAGATAGTGGATGTGAGGAAAGGATTTGCGCCCAACCTTTCGTTTGTACTGTGTCAATCACGGTTTTAGTTGAGGCCGAGTACGAGACGTGCTCGAAAGTCACCTACTCGGGGAGTGATTGCAACCCAGTGCCGAATGTCGAGATTCTCCGTACTCCGACTGGAAGGGGGCGACGCAGAACGTCGCCTGGCCGACCAACCAACTGCAGACCCACCGGACCCAAAACTTGCGGCGGTTGGACGGCTTGCGGCGGAATTATGGTTTAGCTAACTGCCATTTATGAATACTATTTCTGTATTGATTGTTCTTGCGGCGTCTTTTATAATCGCTACCGCAACTCACGCGGCTGACAAACTTATAGGTGTGGTGCCAACCTACGGATTGAGGATCAAATTGCACGACGGTTATCCGCAAATAATGGCGATACGTTCCGGAACTGATGCTGCGACCAATAATCAGTTAAGTTTAGGAGATATCATCGTGTCTATACTCCAAAATGGGAAAGATACGAATGAAATCTGGATGAAAGGACGTAGCCTGAGTGAAATTGAATCGCTATTTGCTGATTCAAAGAGTCCAATTCTTTTGCGGCTTACTACTCCGGGCACTGATTCTCAGTTATCTCAGAGGGTAGCTACTTTGAGGCGTAGTCAGGCTAGCGAGGACTCTGAATGGATACACGGTAAGTTAATTTCAGTAACGCCATTTGTTGAGACCTATGAATTTCTGGGCAGTGACACAAATGTAATTGGTATCAGTCCGGCAGTGGTGTCAAAGTGGAAGAGAGTAGCTATTGGGGATTCGATTGATAGTGTCAAATCTCAGCTCGGGGAAGGAGTACGGCAGTTTTCTGATGGAACGTTCCAAACAATAATATTTGGCCGAGTTCCATTTGACAGCACTTCTCCAATTAAATTTCTTGAGCTAAGGATGCATTTTGAGAAAGGGGTACTTGTCAGTAAGGAGGATCCATTCAATGGAGAGTTGTCGTCTGATGGCATACCATCCACACCAACACTACTGACGCCCGCTGACGGGGCGCAATTCAACTATATTCCACGCATCCATGATTTGAGATGGCTGCCATCGTCAGGGAGTTATCCAATTGAGTATCAGGTCGAGATCAGTTTCGATCTTGGCAATCAGGGTGCCACGTATGTGGCTAAAACAATGGACTGCAAGCTCACAATTGAAGTACCGGGGATGAATAGGGCGCGATGGCGCGTTCGTGGAGCCAATGCTACTGGAGTAGGTGACTGGTCGGCCCAGCGGTACTTTGAGTTCGCGCAGTAACCGCGAGGCGAAGGCCTTGCTGTAGAGTACGCTCCTCGCTGCCTATCTGCCGTCTTCGATACTGCATCGGCCGATCCTACCGGGTGCCTCAGCGCCTTCGCCAGATGAGGACCTGTGGACGCTTGCAAATATTCACAAGTGTCCTATTCGAGGCATTTTACAAATGGAATAAGATCGAAATCGTTGGAGATTTCGCGGCGCCGGTGAGAAATGACTTTAAAGATCACACGGTTCGGCTCGGGGGGGTGTTTGCGGCGGGGTGCTGTCCCACAGGCTTAACAGACTTTCTGGCCTTGATGGAGATTCCGCCTTGGGAGGCGGAGCGTTTGGGTGCTTTGCCCTCCGCGATAGCGCACGTCGTCGTTGCTTGTTCGGCAAGGGGTGGTCGGGTTGTCGTTCGGGTGGTCCGTGTTCGGCGTCCACGGAAGGCTTAAAGTCTTTTGGGACGTATCGCCCACTCGGTCTGGTGTCGCCGCCGGCGTGAAAACCGTGCAGAAGTGACGATTTGAAAACCGTGTAGATCATCAACGTTTCGGAGTGATGTATTTTGAGGGCTTCTGGATGTGTCCTGCCAATAAAGGTTTCCAGCTCGCTCCCGACTTTGGTGTCGAAAGTACATCCAGCCCTTTCTGGATCAGGCGATACATGAACTGTCGAATGTCTTCTGCATCCTGGCTGCCCATCACGTGCATGAGATACCCGATAAACAAGGGATGATTTGCGAGCCAGTCGACTTCAGACGGCTTCAGAAGCCGACTACGTGATTTAGCTCCCGTAGCCGCCAACGTAGGCGGGGACCGGTCAAGGCGACGTTGACGTTGGGATCGGGCTCGCCGCGTTCGCTGACATCTGAGTTTCGGACAGAACTTTTGCTTCGCCTGGGAGCGCGATTCAGGAACGAACGCTTTGCGGCAGCACTGACATACACGCGAATTACGCATAAACCACGCAATCTGAGGTGTGAAGCTGTAGAATGCCATTCCAAGCTCCAGCCACAGCCGGAAGAAGACGTCGAAGAAATCGCACGTGGAATTCGTAGGCGTGAGGGAAGAAAACGGAGAAGAAGGAAGAAAAGCTGGCGCCTAAACCGGAAGAAGACGCCGCCAAGAAGACCCAGCCCATCACGGTTTTCAAACCGGCAGAATCACTCGGTTTTCAGAACGGCGCTGACAGTCTGGGCGGCATTGTAGACTGGCGGCTACGCGGTGGACGGCCGAGTCTCGGTGGGCCTCGCCTCAACAACGAGAACTTCGCGGATTGAGGTTTCGCCGGTGCTGGGTGCGGCGGCCGGAGGTCACGGCGATGCTGGCGATCTCCGTGCGTTGGAGGGCGGTCTCGATGCGCCGGAGGCCGGTGCCGCTGATGGTGACTTCGTGGGAGGCGAAGACGAGGCGGAGTTCTTGGGCGGTGTCGGTGACCGCGAGTTCGGAATAGACGAACTGGTCGAAGGGAAGGAGGAAGGTTCGGTCAGGAGACGCTTCGACTCTGATGGCGCGAGCGTGAGGGTCGGTGGTCCAGCATTCGGAATGTTTGGTGCTCACGGATTCTTGTTTGTTGATGGTTTCTGCGGCGGAAGGCGTATTTGACGCGGACGAAGCGGTCGGCGGCGGCTTTGCCAAATCGCTGCATGTACCCGTGGACGATGTTCCAGAAGTCACGGTGTTTCGGGCTCGGCCGCGAGGGGATTAGGTCGAGGGCCAAGGGGCGGTGGCCGGAGCGGATGACGTTTTCGCGGAGTTGGTCCTTGTCGGGAGTGAAGATGCGGATACCATATCTGCATTGGGAGATGCTGACGTACCACTGCTGGGCGTTGGTGGCGGCTTTGACGGCAGAGTCGGAGAACAGGACGTAGTCCACGGTCTTGCCTTGGGAGCCGTAGGAGGTGATGGCGTAGCCGGGTTGGAATTCCCGGAAGGTCGGATCGAGAGTACGGCCGTCGGCGAGGGTGATACGGCCATCCGCTTCAACGGTCTTCACGGTGACTATTCTAACGTTTCAATACGAATTTCGCCACCGACCTGTCCGACGCTCAATGGGAGTTTCTCGAACCGATGCTGCCCAAACCCGCGCCTACGGGCCGACCCCGTACCCCGCTTCGCCGTATCGTGAACGCGCTGCTCTACCTCGCCAAGTCGGGTTGCCACTGGCACCTGCTGCCCCAGAATTTCCCACCCTACAAGACGGTCTACCACATCTTTGCCGCCTGGACCCGCAAGGGACTCATGGCGGCCATCCATGATCGACTTCGTGCGTACGCACGGGAACAGGAAGGACGACGAAGTCGCCCCACCGCTGCCATCATCGACAGCCAGACCGTACGATTATCAGCGCCATTCTGAAAATGGGGTTGGGCTGCGGGAGGGAAAATGCGGTTTGGTCGGGGGTCCGTTTTCTTAGGAACTTCTCTCAGATCTCTTCTTCCTTCTTGGGTTGGGTTGTTCGCCGGAGAGTTTGATCAGGTTGTGCTTGCGGCGGCGGGGAGGGCGTCTTCTTCCGGGTTGTGGCCCGCAAGACCGCCCCGAGCAACTGCCTGCATTGCAACGAGTGTTTCGTGGCTGACTACCGCAATCGTCACCACCAAAAGCATTGCTCGAAGCCGGCGTGTCGGCAGGCCAGCCGGCGGGAAAGCCAGCGTCGCTGGCTGGGCAAACCGGAGAACCGCGATTACTTCCGCGGTCCGCAAAACACGGCGCGGATGCAGGCCTGGCGGAAGCAAAATCCGGGCGTTGGCCGGCGGTTGCGTTACAAGATGACTGCCCGAGGCAACCCGCTCCCCCAGAGCCGGTTGTGTCTTCCAGAGAGCTTTCTCCGTTACAAGATCTCTGCCAGGCTCAACCCCTTCTTTGGGTGGGACTTGTCGCCACCTTCATCGACTCGGCGTTGCAAGAGGACATCGTGGGTCACCTCCGCCACCTGATAGCCAAAGGGCGGGAGATCTTCGGACCCAACGGCTCGAACTTCCCCGCCTCCTCTCATGAAAAAACACCTCCTGCGTCCGGAGCGACTCCGGCGCGTTCCTCCGCAGTTCAGTTGGGTTGACCAACGGCTCTTCCGCACCGGCCAAACCACGTCGTGCGATCCGGCGGCCCTGGCGCTGTACCTGTTCCTGGTCACCGTCGCCGACGCCCAGGGACTGAGCTATTACTCCGAGACCAGTCTGGGCCGCTTTCTGCGGCTGGACGGCGTATGCCTCCGGGCCGCCCGCCAGCGGCTCTGTGAGGTCGAACTGATCGCCTACCAGACCCCGCTGTATCAGGTGCTGAGCCTGGACCCGGCCGAACCCACGACACCCCGGATCGGGGCGGCCCTGCCCCTCGGCGAGATCCTGCGCCGGGTCTTGGAGAAGGGAGCCACGCCGTGATCACTTACGAACAGTTTTGCCGGTTGCGCCAACTGTGCGATGAACGCCAGCTCAACGTCGCCCAGATCGCCCGTGAACTGGCGCTGGATGAACGCACCGTGGCCCGGTGGCTCGAGCAGAAGACGTATCAACCCCGCGCCGCAACTCCACGGGCCAGCAAACTGGATCCCTTCAAAGGCACGATCGTGCGCCTGTTGGAGCAACATGCCTATTCCAGCAGCCAGCTCTTCCAGCGTCTGCGCCAGGAGGGTTACACGGGCGGCGCCTCCATTCTGCGCGACTTCGTCGCCACCGTCCGGCCGCGGCCAGCGGCGGCGTTTTTGACGCTGCAGTTCGCGCCGGCCCAGGCCGCCCAGGTGGATTGGGCCAGCGCGGGCTCCCTGGCGGTCGGCGCCGGTCATCGGCGCTTGTCCTTTTTCGTCATGGTCCTGTGCTTCAGTCGGCGGATGTATGTGGAGTTCACCCTGCGCGAAGCCCAGGAGCACTTCCTGGAGGCGCACCAAAATGCCTTCGAATATTTTGGGGGTTCGCCCCAGCAGCTCATCGTCGACAACTGCAAAGTCGCGGTCACCCGGCATGCGCGGGGCCAGGCGCCGATCTTTAATGCGCGCTACCTGGACTTCGCCCGGCATCACGGCTGCGAACCGCGCGCCTGCAACCCCCATTCGCCGCATGAAAAGGGGCGCGTCGAGCGCGCGGTGGACTATGTCAAACGCAACTTCCTGGCGGGTCTCACCCTGAGCTCGTTGGACGCGTTGAATGCCGCCGCCAAACTCTGGCTCTGCACCGTCGCCAATGTGCGGCAACACGGCGCCACCGGTCAGACCCCGGACGCCCTCTACGCGCAGGAGCAGCCCCGCCTGCGGTTGCTGCCCGCCGAACGCTACGATGTGGCCACCGTGCAGTCGGTCCGGTCCAACCGGTGCTTCCGGGTCGCCTTTGACGGCAACCGCTACTCCGTTCCGGCGCCCTACGCCAGTGCCCTGCTCACCCTCAAGGCTTATCCCCGCCGGCTGGTCTTTTTCCACGAGCAGACGCTCATTGCCGAGCACCCACGCAGTTATGAGCGCCGGCAGGACTTCGAGCATCCCGACCATCCGCATCCGCTCCTGGAAAATCGCTTCCGGGCCCACCAGCAGCATAATCTCATGCGCCTGCTCCAACTGGGGCCGGACGCCGAAACCTATTACCGCCACCTGCAGCAACGGCGGCCCCATCCCCACCAGCACGTCGCCCGCATCGTCGCCCTGAGCGAAGTGCATGGCCCGGAGGCCACCGCCCGCGCGGTGAGCGACGCGCTCGCCTACGAGGCCTTCAGCGCCGACTACATCGCCAACCTGCTCCACCAGCGGCAGCGTCCCGCCACGACTCCAGCGCCGCTGCATCTGACCCGCGCCAGCGACCTGCTCCAACTCGAACTGCCCAGCCCCGATCTGTCCCTCTATCACCAACCGTGAAAAATCCCCCACTGCTCCCCGATCAGTTGAGCTATCTCAAACTGGCTTACTTCCTGGACCAACACCGCCCCCTGGCTGATCAGGCCGCGCGCGAGCACTGGTCACCCGGCGACTACCTGGCCCGCCTGGCCGATGGTGAAGTGCAGCAGCGCCAGGAACACAGCCTGCGCCGACGCCTCCGCGCCGCCCGCTTTCCCTGGGTCAAGACGCTGGAGCAGTTCCAGTGGAGCTGGCCCAAGAAAATCAACCGTGTGCAGGTCCAGCATCTCTTCGGGCTGGGCTTCCTGGAGAACCACACCAACGTCATTTTTTGCGGCGGGGTCGGACTCGGCAAAACCCACTTGGCCATCGCCCTGGCGCACACCGCCTGCGTGGCCGCTCACTCCGTGCTCTATGTCCCGGCGGTGGACGTCATCAACAACCTCGCCGCCGCCCAGGCCACGCATCGCCTGAGAGTCGAACTCAAGAAATACCTCACGCCCCGAATATTAGTCCTGGACGAGGTCGGCTATCTGCCCATCGACAAGGCCGGCGCTGACCTGCTCTTCCAGGTCATCTCCGCACGCTACGAACGCAGTTCCACGATCATTACCACCAACAAGGCCTACCAACACTGGGCCACCATCTTCAACAACGATGCCACCCTCACTTCCGCCATGCTCGACCGCATCCTTCACCACGCCGAAACCATCATCCTCGAAGGCCAGAGCTACCGCATGAAAGACCGCATCGAAGATCCCTGAGCGTCCTCCTCCTCCGTCTCCCTCATCCCCGCCGCCGGGTCCTCCCGGCGGCGCTCTCTTTTGCCAAAACACCCCCGCATTTTCCCTCCGGCAGCCCAGCTACATTTTCACGTCGGCAGCGACACGTACGATCCGCTGGCCTGGCTTCGGAGGTGGGAAACGACGCGGGAAAGAAGACCAAGGGGCGCAAGCGTTTCATCATGGTCGACACGGTGGGCCATATCCTCTCGATCCTGATTACCCCAGCAGATCGGCCCGAGCGCGAGGGGGCCAAGGAAATGCTCGAAAAGTCTCTCCCCCACCACGGTTGGCTGCGAAAGCTGTGGGTGGACGGTGGATTCAGCGGTGAAGACTTCGCCCATCAGGTGAAGAAACTTCGCAAAGTCATGGACGTGGAAGTCGTCAAACGCTCGGACACAGCGAAAGGATTCAAGGTGTTACCGAGGCGCTGGGTGGTGGAGCGGACCTTCGGCTGGCTGATGCAGTGTCGGCGCCTCGTCAGAGATTATGAGCGGACCGTCCAGAGCGCCACGGGCTGGATTCACATGGCCATGATACGAATCATGCTTCGCCGACTGGCTTGATCCCGAGCAAACTCGGGGTTTTCAGACGGGCTGCAGCAGCTCGTGAAGGTGTCTGCGCTCGTGGGTGAAAGTCCCACCGATCGAGTTGGACGGTTCGCGACCGAACGATCCGGTGCCTGTCCGCCCGCAAGGAGCGGAGGGGAGTAAGCAGTCCGGATAAAGAACCGATGGGCCTGAACGAAGGTGAACCACATCCAATGAGCCTCGACAGAAAATACAACCGGAGTCGCCGAGCCCCTAGCCTGTGGGCGAAGGCCGATGCCGGCGCATGGGAAAATCGTCAACGTGCGTCGTCTCCGGCGGGGTTGGCGTGGCAGGCACGTCGGGAAGGGCAGACACAGATAAAGCGAGGAGAGCGGAACCGATGAGCGAAGGGGTTCCCCCAGCTCAATCCGTTGCTCAAGCCGGCTTGTCCGGTGAGGCGGCGGGGGTCGGTTCCGCAGTCGGAGGCGTTCATAGTAGCGGCGGGGTGGACTGGCTGGATCTCTGGGCGCTGAACCCGGAGACCCGCAGTTGGTTGCGCTCGGCTCGAAGGGACGCTGCTCGTTCGCAAGCGTCGTCGCGGAGGGAAGGAGCGGGAGATGGCCCGCAAGGGATAGGAACCCCGGTAAAGCTCCGGCACCTCCAAGACACGCTGTATCGCAAAGCCAAGGCCGAACCGGGCTACCGGTTCTGGAGCCTGTATGGAGAACTCAGCCGCCGTGACCTGTTGGAGCATGCGCTCGGACTGGTTGCGCGCAATGGCGGTGCCCCGGGAGTGGACGGCGAAAGCCTCAGCCAGATTCGGGCGACACCGACAACCCAAGCCCGCTGGCTGGACGCTCTGCAAGGGGAGTTGAAGAACCAGACGTACCGGCCTGAGCCGGTTCGGCGGGTCTTCATTCCCAAGAGTCAGGGTGGCCAACGCCCGCTGGGCATACCCACCGTCAAAGACCGGGTGGTGCAAATGGCGGCGCTACTGGTGCTGGGACCGATCCTGGAGGCGGACTTTCATCCGTGTTCCTACGGGTTCCGGCCTGGCCGCAACGCCCATCAAGCTCTGGACGACATCGTCAACGCGCTGAGCAGTGGACGGCTGGAAGTGGTGGATGCGGACCTGTCGAAATACTTCGACTCCATACCCCACGACCGGCTGATGAAGCTGGTGGCGCGCCGGACGAGCGACGGGAGTTTGCTGCACCTACTGCGTCAATGGCTGGATGCGCCGGTAGTGGAGGAACGGGATGGGGTGCGGCAGGTCCTGCCTAATCGGCAGGGCGTACCGCAAGGAGGGGTGATCTCACCCCTCTTGGCCAACCTCTACCTGAACGCACTGGATTGGGCCGTGAACGACCCAAGCCAGAAGGGGCAACCTCGACTGGTACGGTATGCGGATGACCTGGTCATCCTGTGTGCGCCCGGTCAGGGAGCAGCCCTGCGTGAGCGGCTTGCCCGTTGGTTGGAAGCCCGTGGCCTGAAACTCAATGAAGAGAAAACCCGGTTGGCGGACAGTCGTCAGGGGTTTGACTTCCTGGGCTTTCGGGTGCGCTGGCAACCCTCCCGTACGAGCGGCAAGCGGTATGCCCATGTGGAAGCCAGTCCGCGCAGCCAGCAACGGTTGCGTGAGGCCGTGCGAAGCAAACTCAACCATTGGACGCTCGGGAAGCGCATCCCTGAAGCCCTGGCCGGTGTCAACCGGCTGCTGAGGGGCTGGGCGGGCTACTTCCATTACCGCAATAGCAGTCGGGTAATGGCGAAGCTCAACTGGCATGTGCGCAACCGGGGACGCCGGTGGCTGTGGCGCAAGCACGGGAGGACGCGGGCACTCTGGGGCGACTACCCGGATCAGCGGCTCCAGACCCAGTACGGTCTATGGCCCTTGCCTCACCGGGTCGCGTGGCGAGGATCCTGAAGGGTGAACCACAATGCTCTGCGATGAAGCGGCCCGGAAAGCCGGATACGGGAAACCCGTTCGTCCGGTTTGATGAGGGGTGGGTGGGAAAGTTGGGGCGATGACAACTGCGGTCTTCAGCCTCCTCTCTTTCCTATCCGCCTACTCTACCTTAGCAAAGGCGCTCTCATCAATCAGCAACGCGTTGTCCAAGCCCCCGCCCAGGAGTCGGGTCGCCTCCAAACCCGTCCAGCGCCACAGCGTCTCCTCCCTCCACGGGCCGTCCGAGAGAAAGTGCTGCAAGTCCTGGTATTGTATCCCAGGTAGATCCTCCCCGATGCGCTCCATGTTCTTGCGCTGGCACCGACTGAGCAGCCCGGCCAAATAACTCTGCGCATGCCCGCTCTCGTCCCGGGTCCGCACCTTGAAGACATCCTTCAGCATTCCACAAAAATCCAGAAATCTCCCCGCCACGGCACGGGCGCTGAGAGGTTCATATTTTTAAGGCCGCCTTGGCGGCCCTGCTTCTTTGATTTCTTAGAGTTGTTCCTTGCTTACTCGTTCCGTCCCAAGAGCTTGACACTTGCCGAACGCTGAGTCCACTGTTTTAACAATGTAGAATTAAGCCCACACTCCTTCGCGCGGCGGGCGATCCCGTGAGTGAAGAAGCATTGATTGGACAACGCCAGAGCGTACCCACTTTGACGAGTGGGCAGTTGATCAATCAACGCGGTTCGGATTCCCAGTCCATGCAGAAACTGCCGCCATTTCGTCTCCTTCAGTTGGGCTGAGACGTTTGGTACCACTGTGAATGTCACATGTTTGTGCAGGAGGAGCAGGAGATGCGCAAGCTTGGTGTCCGCCCCGCCCATGTCTCCAGGCCAACCGAAACAAACAACATTCGGTAAGTGACTTACCACGCATTGGTTGTACAACCTGCTGACCTTGATGGCAATTCCAGAAGTGCTGTAGTCCGGCCCGCCAGAGCTACCTAATTCATCTGAAAGAGGGTTTGATGAAGGGCCGGGGAAACGGAGAGAGCGGCAACTGAGGGTATTGGGTGTAGGTGAAGTGCGTGCGAGGGAACCGAGGCTGGACACCCAGCGGTTCAGGATTTTCCAGGCGGTCGAGAAGGTTTGCGGTTCCCCCAAGGGACGGTATGCAGGGGATCTGCCAATCTCTGCTCGTCCTCGGCACCGGGTAGGCAGGTGAGCCTTTAGAGCTACAACCCCCGCGTTACTCGTGAGTGCCACGTGGGTAATGGCGGAGGGATCACGTGCCGGCGGCCGATTCGGATGAAATCAGGCGACGGTCGCCGAATCCGTGGCCTTCGCCTCAGTGACGACAATCCGTCGAATCACTGGCTGTTCATCCGCCACTACTGTGTGGAAATGGGTTGGCACACAAGCCATGTACGACAGTTGTGCTCGCTGAAGGGCGACTTCGATTCGATGGAGACCGGTGCCGATCAGGGTCACCTCGTGCGAGACGAAAAGAGCCCGTAGTCGCTGTCCTTCGTCGATTTGACGCAGTTCGGAGAACAGGAACTGGTCGAACGGCAGCAGCAGCGAGAATTCAGGGGACACTTCGATTCTGACTCCGCGAGCGTTTGGGTCGCTCGCCCAGCACTCGGGTAGCTTTGTGTTCATGGTTTATGGGTGGTTGACGGTTTTTTCGGCGGTGAATGAATTTGATCCGGATGAAGCGGTCGGCAGCCCTTTTCCCGAAGCGCAGTAGGTAGCCGCGCAATCGGTGCCAAACGTCGCGGCGACCCGGACGAGGGAGACCGCCAGCGAGATCGAGGGCCAACGGTCGGTGGCCAGAACGGACGAGGTTTTCGCGGAGTTGGTCCTTGTCCGAGGTGAAGATTCGGATGCCACGGCGTCCTCGGGAGATGCTGACGTACCACTGCTGGGCATTGGTGGCGGCCTTGATGGTTGAGTCGGAAAACAAGACGTAGTCCACGGTTTTACCTTGCGACCCGTAGGAAGTGATCGCGTAGCCGGGTTGGAACTCCCGAAAATTCGCATCCAAGATTCGCCCATCCGTAAGGGCAATCCGACCGTCTCCTTCCACGCCCTTGACGGTGACCAATTCGCCATTGGTTACTCGGGAGCCCGAGGCCAGCGCACGATTTGCCTTCAAATGGAGTCGGTCACCGTCTGCCAAGGGTGTTTGGCGAGGCAGGCAGACCGTGATTCGGTCCAGAAGTCGGTTTTGGACGGTCACAAACACGCCATCAACTTCAACGAGGACTCCGCCGGAGACGACACCGGCGAGTTTGCCAGTCTTTCCCGGTTCAGCATCCCGCACCTTCTGGTTGAAGACGACGATGGCTTCGGGGGGATAGAACCGTTCGTCCCGTTTCTGGGCATTCGTCAGGTCGAGCTTGTCCAAAGACTGAACGACCTTGTCTGAAGGACCGAGCAGGCCCTTGGACTTGAGGGCATCGCGGATTGAAGCGTTGAGTCGGTGAACCTCTGCCCAGGTTTGGGAAACGACGACTGCGGAGGCGCTCTGTTCCCGGATTCGGAGGTATTCCTCTGAGAGCTTGTCCGCCTGGTTGTCCAAACCGCAGCAGATGACCGATCCCGCAGCGTCCAATTTGGCAAAGGACTCCGCCAGTTTCCCGTTCGCCGCCGCCTCGACAGCCTTGCGGTACTCTCGGATCTGTTGCCTTCCGATTTCATCGCGGCCCAAGGCGGGATCTTGCCGGCGAATCGAGTGCAGTTCGACAGGGCGTAGTCCGGAGTGTTTTTCAACGGCAACCAAGGCGTCGGAAGCTTCCACCGGACCATGTTGTCGACTGTCACCGGATAGAAGCACCCGGGCATTGTTTTGGCGGGCCAAGCGGAGCAGTTCCAGCATCTGTCGGCCGCCGATTTGGCCCGCCTCATCCACCACCACCAATGCGCCTTGGGTCAGCTCCTTCGTTTGAAGAAAGTTGGCGACGGTTCTGGGCGAGGGAAACCCGGATTGCTCCATTTCCACGACTTGTTGGCGCTGCGGAGCCAGGACGACGACGGCCCGATCCGTTTGCCGGACCTCCTCAACCAGCCGCCAAAGAACGAAGCTCTTCCCAGTGCCAGCGCCACCTCGGAACAGCGTCACCGTATTCGTGGAACGAAGCAGCCTGGCGAGTGCATTTCGCTGTTCATCGTCCAATTCCGAATGGCTCATCCGGGGCGCTTCGACCAAGGCAGGGACTTCGCCAACGCCTTCCTTCGCGATCCGAATGATTTCCCATTCCCGGAGGAGTACGTCTCGAAGCGTCACCTCGCCCGGGTGAGCGGCGTCCCGGATGTATCCGCGCCGTCGAGTTGCTTCCTTGAGTTCTGCAACCGAGAACTCCTCGCCCCGCATCCTACCCAGGGCCTCTTGCCAGACCTGACACTCGGGCACGACGGAATTGCGGTCGAACAAATGCTCCTCTGCCCAACGGACACCCTCCGTCAAAGTGATGACACTCCTTGGGCGATTGGAATCTGGGCTGACGGTCAGTTTGCGGAGCTGTTCGCGTTCGGAGGCTGTCATCTGACCGTCCCAAAGGCTCTGCAGTTCCAGCCGGGACAATGTCTGCTGCTTTCGAGCACGCTCCGCCTCGGCCAATCGTTCGCGCAAGTCCTTCAAATTGCACCCCACCAGATCGGGTCGATTCCGGAGGATCGCGGCCATGGATTGGTCAATTTGCACATGCCGTTTGGAGAACCGAGCGCAGAGATTTTCGGTGACCCCTTCAATCTCGAAGTCACCCCGAGCACGATTCCGGATCTCGTAGCCGCTTTTCCGAAGCTCTCTGGCCAGCTCGTGGTAATAGGCATTCTCGGCAAACCGTCGGGATCTCAGCAATTCGTGGTTCTCCAGGGCTTTCCAGCGTTTTTCGACCGGATCGAAGGTCGCGTTGAAGACAATGCAGTGAGTGTGCAAGTGGGGGTCGAGCGCGCGGGATGTGTCATGGGTGAACAGGGCGGCGGCAAAATTGCCGGTGGTCCGATGGGCGCGGGTTCCACCCCGACGAATCCGAGTCGCAGCGAACGCCTCAAACTCACCCAACGCCGAATGGACCGCTCGTTGATGTGCGGCTTCGATTCGCAAGTCTCCCGCCAGGAGGGCAACCAGCGAAACGGATTTTGGCGGCGAGAAGGTGAAGTCGTAGAAGATCCGTCGATTGGCCGTGGTCTGCCCGTCTTCCGTCCGCGTGGTCTTAAGCCGGACAGTCAGCGTCTCTTCGTTGGACGGGTTTTGGTTTTCACACAGCCGTTGAAAATCCGTGGCGAGGACTTTCCCGGATAGGCCCAGCCGTTTGGCCGCCTGTCCGAACCATTCTCCGGCCACTCGCTGACCCTGCTCGTAGTAATCGCCAACGCACAGGTGTTCCGCGAAGTAGCTCTCGGCATTTCGGAGACTATATTGCGTCTTGGCGGTGACCACGGACAGGACTGTATCCGGACTGAATGGTCATTTTGTGTACCAGGTACACCATCATTCGACGCGGCTCGTGTGAAGTGTCCGCATGAACGAAGCAGCCGAACGCAGACTGGGAGATCGCCTCTGGGGCATCTACCACCTTGATCGGGAGTACGCGAGGGTGATGGGTGATCCCATGCGGACCGTGATTGAGGCTCCGAACAAGATGGCCGCTGAAGAAGCTGCCGCGCGGTTGGGATTCGGTGAAGCGTGGGCGCAACCCATTGCTCTGGATCAGGCCCAGCAAGCTCAATGGCTGCCTGGTCGAAGGCCAGGACATCGCCAAGAACTCGCCCAAGCCAGGCGTCGAAGTGTTCGTCCTTGAAGGGAAGTCATCATGGCATCAACGAATGAAATTGGTGTGATCCCGAACGAGCGTTGCCTCAACAGGTCGAGCTATTCCTCTGGGGAGGTTGATCGAATGAAGGGGACGATGTCGCCCTTTATCGAGTCCGTAAAGTTCGTCAGCGTCTTGTCAGCGATAGCCATGCAACACGGCAGCATTGTGCCTGTGAGAATATCCCATTCGAGATCCGACTACGAAGGCGACTGTTCATTCTTGGAGCGTCAGTTCGAATCGACTGCCAGACTATTTTATATAGGGCACGCCCTACTCCTACCAGGAGGTAGGTTTTGGCGTCCGCGAATCCGCCGCAGAGGAGACGCAGAACGTGCGTGCAAACGACGAACTGATGGACGAAACGGTTGCCGCGGATATTCCGCCGATCTAGTCGGACTATTTCCACCTCTTCGATCTCAGACGGTCCTCGGCATTCCGTATTTAGATCACTCTCGTGGACACAACGATGTCCCAAACCAGTCCGTATTCCGGTCGGTCTTTGGACTCACAAGTGTCCGCACCGTCGGGTGCCTCGGCGTCCGCTCGATAGCCGGCCTGCAAGGATCAAAGAGAAATTTGGCCGACCATGATCAAGACTTGCCGCATCCAACCGCTGACAAGTTCATGTCCGCAATCAATTCCCGTCTGTCCCAGCAATTCCAATTCGGAAAAACAAACTATGTCCACATTTGATCCAAGCAGCCTTCGCAAGGCGGTCGCGGAGTTCTCGCCTCGGCGTCCGCAAAAATTCCGGGATATTTCCCCGGCAAGGGAAGTCATCGTTGAGCTTCGTCAGAAGCGAGCGTCGTATCGGTCAATCGCAGAGCTGCTGACGAAGCATTGCGTACCCATCAGCAAGACGGCCGTTGCTGCCTACTGCCACGAGGTACTTGGCGAGATTGTCCGCCCGCGACGTCGTCCCAACCGCAAACTTCCTGCCGTGATCTCCCTGTTGAAAGGGCGGAACCGGACGAAAACCGCCCCTCCAACCGAAGTCCCCAATCCCCAACCCCAGAGTGCCCCCGTGACCGCTCCTCCTCGCCCGCGCGGACCGAGGATCGCTCAAGTTCGGATGGTCAACCCTTGATCCAATGAAACGCCTTGTACTTGTTCTCAACGGCAAAGGCGGCGTCGGGAAGAGCTTCTTCGCCGTCAACTTCGTCCAGTTCCTCAAGGACCACGCCGTGGCCCACGTCGCCATCGACAGCGACAACGAGAACTCGACCCTGAAACGCTTTCATCCCGAGGCTCAGTTCCTCGACCTGAGCCAACGCCGTGAACTCGACGCCATCTTTCAAGCGCTCGAACCGGCGCGCTTGGTGGTCGTGGATTGTCGGGCGGCTTCCACCGACCTGTTCCTCGACTATTTCACGGAAATTGATCTGCCAACGATTCTGTCCGCAATGGGCGTCGAGTTGACCCTCGTGATGCCGGTCAATCACGAGCTGGACAGCGTGGATCAGCTTCAGCGGTTGGCTGAAAATCTTGGGAAGACGAGCAGCTACCTGGTCGTCCGCAATGCGGCTCACAGCGACAGCTTTGCCCTGTTCGATGCGGCTGAAATCCGGGTACGGCTAAAGGACGAGTTTGGCGGGCGTGAGATCGACATGCCCCGGTTGCAAGACTGGCTGGTTGAGGCCCTGAACCGCGAAGGCATCACGGTCACCGGTGCCACCAAACATCCCGCCTTCAGCCTGCTGGACCGTCAGCGGCTTTTGACCTGGCAACGACGCCTCTACGCCGAGTTCGATTCGGCCCGCGAACTCCTTCTACCAGGGAAATGAAAAAGCCCGACGAAAAGGAGACCAGCCTCGACGACGACTTCGAAGCCGCGTTGGTCCAATGGCGGGAGAAGCATCGGCTGCGTGAAGACGACGCGGTGCTGCTGCTGGTCGATCTCTTCCGTATTCATCAACAGCATTGGGACGAGTTGCGCCGCCGCGAACTGCCGTCCTTCGAGCAATTCCGGTCCGACATCACCCGGCTGGTCGAAACCGCCCGTGGAATTCAGGAACTGGTCGCGGCCCTTCACGAGCGGCTTCAGGGTGGGGTCACCCGCTTCGAGGCACCGACCGTGACACGAACCGCCGCCTGGCTGGCCACGTTGGCCGGCGGGCTCGCGGGCTATTTGCTCGGGAGGGCATGGCCGTGAAGCTACTTCCCTTCGGCCCGCTCCACCTCCCGCCCGACCTACTGCTGGTCTTCCGGCATCCGCGGCCGATCCTGATCGCCGGGGCGGTTGCGCTCGCGGTAGTGGCGCTTTGGCTCCTCTTCGTCCCCCGCCGGCGAGCAGCCTGTGTGACTCGGCTGGGAGGTCTGGTCTGGAAGCGCGGCCAGTTTTGCCGTGGTTGGCTGATCACCGGCGACACCGGTTCCGGCAAGACGAGTTCGGGCATCAACCAGCTTGCCCACCAGGTGTTCCAGAATGAGGCCCACTGGGGTGGCCTTTGCGTGGACGAGAAAGGCGTCTATTGGGAGACCCTTGCCGCGATGGCCCGGCACTACGGGCGGGAATCGGACCTCATCCACCTGCAAATCCGACCCGATGACACCGATCCGGACTGGGCGCCGCACCACCGCTACAACCTGACGGGCGACCGCAGCATCCCATTCTCCACGTACGCCAAGTTTGTCGTGGATACCGCCACCAGTCTGGGACAGGGGGGTGACAAGGGCTTCTTCAAGAGCCAGGCCCAGACCCACATCGCCTATGGCTTGGA
>Ga0209591_10000288_pt1 | contig 67396 bp, 58 predicted proteins | sample MAT01_FD_187207 | JGI IMG/M metagenome (GOLD analysis project Ga0209591, IMG submission 187207) | Freshwater microbial communities from Lake Fryxell liftoff mats and glacier meltwater in Antarctica - MAT-01 (SPAdes) (version 2) | ecosystem: Environmental > Aquatic > Freshwater > Ice > Liftoff...
GGAAGCGGCTACAGACTGCGCGATACACGGAAACGTCAAAGCGGAAGCGGCTACAGGGAAAGCGGAAGCGGCTACAGACTGCGCGATACACGGAAACGTCAAAGCGGAAGCTGCTACAGGGAAAGCGGAAGCTGCTAATATTGCCTTTGAGTCAGCAATGGTATAAAAAACAGCTTGCCTTAGTAAGACAAACTGTTTAAAAAATATTATCTGGGTGAGCAGAAGTTAGAACATACCGCCCATGCCGCCCATGCCGCCCATGCCACCCATGCCGCCCATACCGCCCATGCCACCCATATCAGGGGCAGGAGCAGCTGATCTCTTCTCCGGCTTTTCAACAATGATCGCTTCGGTGGTTAAAACCATACCAGCAATGGAACCAGCGTTTTGCAAAGCTGAACGCACGACTTTGGCAGGATCGATAATGCCAGCAGCGATCAAGTCTTCAAATTCACCAGTAGCGGCGTTGTAGCCAATGTTGAAATCGGTATCCCGGACTTGAGAGACGATCACAGAACCTTCAGCACCAGCGTTGTCTGCTATTTGGCGCAAGGGAGCTTCTAGCGCTCGTCCGACAATATCAGCCCCAATCTTTTCTTCCTCGTCTTGTAGGCTGTTTTTAATCGCCTCAACTGCCTTGGCTAAGTGAATTAGAGTCGTCCCACCACCAGGAACAATACCTTCTTCCACAGCAGCCTTAGTGGCGTTCAGCGCGTCTTCAATCCGCAGTTTGCGGTCTTTGAGTTCGGTTTCGGTTGCCGCACCCACTTTAATCACTGCCACACCGCCAGCAAGCTTGGCAATGCGTTCTTGGAGTTTTTCTTGATCGTATTCAGAATCGGTTTCTTCCAACTGGCGGCGAATTTGAGCAATTCGCTTTTGTACCTCTGGCTTGGTGTTACTGCCAGCTACAATTGTGGTGGTTTCTTTATCAATGGTGATTTTACGGGCAGTTCCCAGCGCTTCTAGAGCAGCAGTATCCAAGCTCAAGCCGATTTCTTCAGAAATCAACTGTCCATCGGTGAGAATAGCAATATCTTCTAACAAAGCTTTGCGGCGATCGCCAAACCCAGGCGCTTTGATAGCAGCCACGGCCAGTACACCCCGCGCTTTGTTCACCACCAGAGTTGCTAAAGCATCACCTTCAACATCTTCAGCGATAATTAGCAAGGGCTGACCAGAACGGGCAACTTTTTCCAAAATCGGCACTAAATCTTGGATGCTACTGATTTTTTTATCTGTCACCAAGATCCGAGCGTTTTCAAATTCCACTATTTGCCGCTCGTTGTTGGTGACGAAATAGGGTGAAATATAGCCTCGATCAATCTGCATCCCTTCAACTACTTCTAGTTCAGTTGTTAAAGATTTGGATTCTTCAACGGTAATGACACCATCTTTAGTGACTTTTTCCATTGCTTCGGCTATCATGTTACCGACTTCTTCATCATTGCCAGCTGAAACAGTGGCAACTTGAGCGATCGCACTTCCTTCTACTGGCTTGGATATTTTGGCAATTTCTTTTACCAGTGCCTCAATGGTTTTGTCGATCCCGCGCTTTAAGCTAACTGGGTTACTGCCCGCCGCGACGTTCTTCAAACCTTCCCGAATCAAGGCTTGGGCTAAAACAGTAGCGGTGGTGGTGCCATCTCCAGCAACATCTTTAGTTTTTGATGCTACTTCCTGCATCAGTCTTGCACCAGTATTTTCCAAAGGATCTTCTAGTTCAATTTCCTTGGCAACAGTGATACCATCGTTGACAATTTGAGGTGCGCCAAATTTTTTCTCTAAAAGGACATTGCGACCTTTAGGCCCCAAGGTGATTTTTACGGCATCAGCAAGGGCATTAACACCCCTTTCTAGAGCTCGCCGTGATTCTTCGTTAAATGCAATAATTTTCGCCATGTTTTATTTCTCTAGCGCTTTCATTAGACAATTTAGCACTCACACGTCAAGAGTGCTAATCTTCCAAGCCGCTCAATTTATAAATGGAAATAAAAAAATTGATTAATATACAGGTGATGCTCATATTAGATCCAGGCAGTAATGCTTGAATTGGGAGATGAATCTAGAGAACTCCCTTAAGTCCCTTGGTATTGCCGACCCTAGCGGCACAGGCTGGTTGGCGGTAGTATTTACATTCGTCTTGGCTTGGGTTGTAACGTGGCGTTTGATTCCGACAGTACGCAAATTTGCCTTGCGGGTAGGTTGGGCTGACCAACCCAACGCCCGGCGACTCAATCGAGAACCCTTACCCAATGCCGGGGGGCTGGCTATCTACGCGGGTGTGATTGCCGCGCTGGTATTAGCTAGCCTTTTACGACCTATCGAACTCCAAAACGTATTGGCTCAAGTGCTGACTATTCTGTTGGGAGGTTCAATATTAGTTCTTGTCGGTTTTATCGACGATCAGTTCGGCTTACCTGCCTCTGTTCGTTTATGGACACAAATTGTTACGGCACTGTTATTGGTGGCTAATGGCATCAGTATCAAAGTGATGTTTGGTACTCCCATCGACTCGCTTCTGTCAATGTCCCTGACAGTATTGTGGGTAGTAGGAATTACCAACGCCATCAATTTGATGGATGGTATGGACGGTTTGGCGGGAGGGATCAGCTTTATTACCGCCATGAGTTTGTTAGGAGTTTCAGCCCAGTTTAACAATCGTGCGGCGGCAACATTGGTTTTGGCAGCCTTGGCTGGTGGTGCACTAGGCTTTTTACGCCACAACTTCCACCCCTCGCGGATCATTATGGGTGATGCCGGAGCATACTTTTTTGGCTATGTGCTGGCAGCTACTAGTATTTTAGGAAAACTCCAACAAAACACGCTCTATGCCCTGATTCCCACGGTTTTATTTCTGCTATTACCAGTACTAGATACCACTCAAGTATTTGTACGCCGTCTTTTGGCTGGAAAGAATCCTCTCAGTACTCCTGGCAAAGACCATTTGCACCACCGTTTACTGGCTTGGGGATTCTCTCAGCGCCATGCTGCGTTCACACTTTGGTCAATTACTTTGGTTTGCAACTTGCTGGCCATGAGAATACAAGGTATGAGTTTTGCTGTAATGCTGACTACAGCCAGTAGCATCGTTATCCTTTTGGGTTTTACTGTTTGGCAAAGAATATACCAAAAGTCCTAGTTACTTGTAGGGTGGGCATTGCAATGCCCACCCTACAACAGCATCTATAATTAATCTTGCCCCCTGAAAGTTCGTTACCATGTCGGAAGAAGATATCCGTGCCGCTAGGCTAGAGAAAGTAGAACAGCTCAAGCAGTTAGGGACTAATCCCTATGCATATCGTTGGGAATCTACTCACCATGTAGCGCAATTGCAAGAAAAGTTTACCGATTTATCCAACGGTGAAGAAGTTGATTTAGAAGTTGCGATCGCTGGACGCATTATGGCGCGTCGCGTTTTTGGTAAATTGGCTTTCTTCACTTTGCAAGATGAAACAGGCACAATTCAGCTTTATTTGGATAAAAATCGCATCCAAGAAAACATGGCAGATGTTGATGCCGATGCTTTCAATCACTTGAAACAACTCACAGATGCGGGTGACATCCTGGGAGCCAAAGGCACTATCAAACGGACTGAAAAGGGCGAGTTATCTGTCTACGTTAAACAATATACTATCCTCACTAAATCTCTGTTGCCCCTACCCGACAAGTGGCATGGATTAACGGATGTTGCCAAGCGCTACCGTCAGCGCTACGTTGACTTGATTGTTAACCCGGAAGTGCGACAAACTTTCCGCCGTCGCGCCCAAATTACTGCCAGTATTCGTCGCTATTTGGAAGAACGGGATTTTCTGGAAATTGAAACGCCAGTTTTGCAAAGTGAAGTTGGGGGTGCAGATGCCCGGCCATTTATCACTTACCACAACACTTTAGAAATGGAGTTGTATCTGCGAATTGCTACAGAACTCCATCTCAAGCGGTTGATTGTAGGTGGTTTTGAAAAGGTGTTTGAATTGGGGCGAGTTTTCCGCAATGAGGGAATTTCAACTCGTCATAATCCCGAATTTACGACGATTGAACTTTACCAAGCCTACGCCGACTACAACGATATGATGGCGCTGACTGAAGGGATGATTACCACTATCGCCCAAGAGGTACTCGGCACGCTGCAAATCACCTACCAAGGGGAACCTATAGATTTAACACCACCTTGGCGGCGGGTGACAATGCACGATTTAGTTAAAGAATTTACAGGCTTGGATTTTAATTCTTTCCAAAGTTTGGCAGAAGCAAAAACAGCAAGTAAAAATGCTAATATTCCGGGTGTAGATGAAGCCCAATCGATTGGTAAGTTACTAAATTTAACCTTTGAAGAGAAGGTAGAAGCTAATTTAATTCAACCTACCTTTGTAATTGATTACCCTGTAGAAATTTCGCCTTTAGCAAAACCCCACCGTTCTGTGTCTGGTTTGGTGGAAAGATTTGAGTTATTTATCGTCGGGCGAGAAACTGGGAATAGCTTCTCAGAACTTACCGATCCCATTGAGCAAAGAGAACGCCTAGAAGCCCAAGCTGAAAGAAAAGCTGCTGGTGACTTAGAAGCCCAAGGTGTAGATGAAGACTTTTTGACAGCCCTAGAATATGGTATGCCGCCTACAGGTGGTTTAGGAATTGGGATTGATCGGTTGGTAATGTTATTAACTGATTGTGCCAGTATTCGGGATGCGATCGCCTTCCCCTTACTCAAGCCTGAAGGCAGCGTTATTAAGCAATTTACCTATGATCCCAAAACTCAAACACTAACTATTGAATTTGACAGTGGAAGTGTTTATGAGTATTTCAAAGTACCTGCTAGTGTCAAGCAAGACTTAGATAATGCACCGTCTAAAGGTCAACACTTTAACAAGTTTATTAAAGGGAAATTTAAATTTGAACAATTGAGTTGAGTTAGTAGTCTGTCAAGAAATAATTGACGAATAGATTTGCTGTAGAGACGGCGATTTATCGCGTCTCTCCAACCCATTCAAAAGTAGGGTGCGTTATGGCTTTAGCCTAACGCACCATTACCATGCGGGAAATACGGAATAAAGCAGGATTGACTCAGACGCAGCTAGCGGAAAAACTGGGAGTGCAGCAAGCGGCGGTGTCCAAGTTAGAGTCGGCGTTAAAGGAACATGAGTTGGAATCAGTGTTGTACTATTTACACGCTTTGGGTGCAGATTTGCTGGTAGCCGTCAAACAGGGGGATGACTTATATCAAGTCAGCGATAACGAAGGTGTATTGCTGGTAGATATACCAGATGTAGTTGCACAAAACGCATTGGCGGCAAACATGAGCGTGCGGGAATATGTGCGTGTAGCCGTTGAGAAGTTTTCTGGCGAGGATGATGGACTGAGAACAGCTTTGGTAAAACTGCTGGAAAGTGACGATTTGGTAGCGGTGAAAGTGAGAGAGCATTTAGGTTCAAGGACAACCCAAGAAGTTTCTGAATCACGCCGTCAAAAGATTCTAGAAAATTCTATCGGCATTTATGAAAGCATGGTGCAAGCTTGTATCAACGCTGGACAAATAGAAAAAGCTTTTGAATATTCAGAGCGATCGCGTTCCAAACGCCTGGTAGACTTGATGGCAAGCTACAATCTCTCTCAAGGCGAAGAAATCCCCCCAAAAGTTCAAGAATTATTGCAGCAGTATGAAGAACTGCAACAGCAAATTGATCAAGAACGCCAAAGCCATAAATCTGAAAATAAACGTAGTGAAACACGCGCTGCTTGGGAAGAACGCAATCAAAAAGTTATATCTTTAGAAACCCAAAAACAACAAGTTTGGGAAAATCTCAGACGCGAAGATCCCGTATTAGCTGGCGAAATTCAAGTAAACCCCCTCAGCTTGTCAGAAATTCAAAAGCTACTATTTGACCAGCCCAATACAGCTATCCTCAGTTTCTACACTACCAACAGCGACACCCATATCTTTATTCCTCCCACCATGCCATATCTCGCCTCGATAATCCTTTAGAATCTTATTTAAAATTAGCGGATGGTGATATTACTTTGGGAGAATTAATGACACCAGGTTGGCGTTTGCCTCAACTTGTAGAAGTGTTTCTCTCTTGCTGCGAAACTAATTTGGGTACTCCTTCGCTAACTGATGATATTCTTACTCTCTCCACAGGCTTTTTGTGTGCTGGTGCTAGAAGTGTAGTTAGTACTCTGTGGTCAGTCAATGATTTAGCCACAGCATTACTTTCCATTTTTTACTACCAGCAGCGACAAGAAGGTAGAAACCGTCCTGAAGCATTACAGCAAGCCCAAATTAAGCTACGGGAATTTACAAAAGTAGACCTAAATAAAGTATTCCAGGAAGTAGAAGCAAAGGAAAAAGAACTGATAGGAAATAGAAAAAAATATCCTTCAGATTCTATCGAATATCAACAATGGAAGTGGGAATATAATATGTATGCCAAATTGAACAGACGAATTAAAGAAATGGAAAACTCTAGTCAGCAATTTCCCTTTTCAGATCCTCATTACTGGGCTGCTTTTATTTGCCACGGTTTACGGTGAGAAAATAGTATTGGGGTAATTACTCGCTCTGCTCATCAACCTGATTCGGATTTGGTAAGAATTCAGAATTTAGAGTTTCGCCTAAAGTGTAAGGGCAGATTTCTGGAAAAACCTGTTCACCCAACTCAGTTTCTCGAATCGCCAAAGCTAAACCTAGTTCATAAACAGTCAGGAAAACTTCATCTAAATAAGGTTTCAAACTAGGGCTATCTTGCAGAAGCAGCTTAATTTGAACACGTTGCTCTCGAATTGTACCCAACCAGCTATTGCTACGTTTTTCAGGTTGAAATTGCCATTTCAGTAAGTGTCCTAGCAATATTCCCAGCCGATTTCGCAATTCTTGTCGTTCTCTTCTGCCCAAAGTTTCAATTTCTTCAATTAGGTTGACTGTATCTAATTGATTCCACTGTTGAGTTTTGAGCAAGCTGACCTGCTCTTGAGTCCAAACATAGAAATCTGTTTCATAAAGGTGAGATGTGTACATCTTTTCAACGGTCATAAGCTTTTATTTAGCAAAACCCTATGATGAATCTTTGTAGTGAGCGATTCATCGCTTCTTCAGGTTTACCCTGACTAAAGTCCTGACTACAAACTTTATATTTTTACGGCTAGCTACTTAAAAAAATATTGTGTAGCGCGATGCCTACTGCGGCAAGCTACGCACCACACAACCTAAAATAATCTAAAATCTAACGACTAATTCGCTACTTCAGCCAGTTCAATAATCCGCCCTTCATAGTCCTTGACCAAAAAATTCAGGGGCTTCTGGTTACGAATCTTGAATTTCAAGCCGCGTGTTTCAACTCGCATTAAAATCATTTCTAGGCAGTCGCGGTCAAAACAAACGTGGCGTTGCTGATTTTTGCTACCTAAACTCGCGCCAGTTATGACGTGTAGCTGCGTGTTTTTCTTCAATTGATACCACAGCCCATCGTTGGCATTATTCATCATTTTACTAGACAAGCTGGGACTTGTAGACATATACAGCGGATCAATCCCAGTTGCGCCTATAGTTTGTTCGTAATTGTAGTAGTAGTGCAAGGGCACCTCAGCTGCTGGCAAATCTAGCAGCCCTTCATATAATTGTCGGGCAATCTCCAAATCTGACACCATTACAGTGTGTACTTTTGGGGCACTGGTGAGGAACATCCACATGGCACCCGCGTAAGCTGCCAACAGCATTACCATAATTCCTTGGGTAGACAATATGCTATCCAAAGGCAAGGAAGGGAGAAAGGAGCCGAAAGTAAGGGGACTGAGTAGGAATGATATCACACTAGCTGCTATAACCATGAACAAATAAGGATTCTATAGGAAAGTCGATTTTATGATTGTCGATTAAGACTAAAATTAAGTCCTTGTTTCTAGTTTATCAATACTCAAGTAGTCTGAGTCTAAGCTACAAACTAGGCAACACCAAGATATTATGCCATTAACTAAGGGAGTTCAATTCCCAAAACTATTTTAACAACTATCAACTCAAAGACTTGTGCAAATTCCTCATTTTCCTGAAGCTAATCACCCCCTGGTGAAGTCGCTGTTTCATCACAGTGACGATGAACTACTGACTTTATTTCAGCGTTATCCAGATGCAGGGAGGTATTTTACGGTGATTTTTTGCCGCTATAGTCCCATAGTTTATACCTTAATTCAGCATTCGGCGCGATCGCCTGTGCAAGCAGATTATCTGTTTGCCCTGACTTGGCGGCATATTTACTACGAACTCGGAGGACTAAATTTAACTCCTCTTCAACCAGGCGAGTCAGCTTTAACCATGCAAAATTGGTTAATTAATATGACAGCTTTCTGTATTAACGAGATTCAATTACCACCCACAGAAGCAATTCATTATTCTCTTCAAGGGACTTCGCCGCCGCTATGGTGCTATGTAGAACAGGCATTAGACCAACTACCACCAGTTTTGCGATTAATGGTGTTAATGGCTCAAACTTTCCATTGGAGTGAAACTAGAATTGCTGCCTATTTACAAGCTGAAGGAGAAGCGATCGCTCCAAGCGAAGTAGCCAATTTTCTCCAGGAAGGCTATCGTATGCTAGAGGACAAATTACCCACAGATATTCGTGCTATTTACTTTGGAGAAGATTTATCCCAATCTTAGATTAAGTATAAACCCGTATGTTGATTGTCTTGAATTTCAAGACTTAAAACTTCTTTTTAAACCTTCTGCTTAAACCCGGAACTTTACGGGTAACTTTTATGAAACAACGGCTTGTATTTCTCAGGCAAAAGGTAGGCTTAATTTGTGTAGTTGAGCCAGTACATTGCTCTATTCAAGAGAATTGTCGCAACTGGCGGACGATTTCTCATCCTCAGATACTTTTACACTGCTTTTTACTGTTTACTTTTTTGCTAAGTCCGATAGCTGCGGGTGCAGGTGATATTACGCAACAACTCCACCGCCCTTTAAATAGTTCCGTTGGGCGACAATCAAGAAATGAAGCAGACAGCTTGCTAGGTATCGGTGAACAACAATACACTTTAGGAGATGCCGATAAAACGATTACATCTTGTTTACGGGCACTAGAAATATATCACTCAATTGGTGATCTTAAAGCCCAAGGTCTGACTTACAATTTGCTTGCAAAAGCTTATGCCCAGCTAGGTAGTTTAAAACAGACAGAAGATGCTTTGAGACGAGGATTAGCGATCGCTCGTGATACTAAAGACTTCCAAGCTCAGATTTTTGGGCTGAATAATATCGGTACATTTCTGCTGCAACAAGGAGAACCTGCTGCTGCTGGTAAAACAGTTGAAGATGCACTCGCAATTGCTCACAATGTCAAAAATATTGAAGGTGAAGGATTGTCTTTGAGTAATTTGGGTTTGGTAGCTGCCAGGTTGGGAGATTATAACAGAGCAATTAAATTGTATGAGAATGCTTTAATTTTCCGCCGTCAGACTGGCGATGCCATCGGTGAAGCAAATACCCTAAATAATTTAGGTGATGCTTATTTGGCATCTAGAAATTATCGAGATACCATTGGCACTTATGGTGTAGCAATGCAGACAGCTAAAACTAACCGCGATCGCACTAACGAATTACGGGCAATTGACGGTTTAGTTAAAGCTCACAGCGCTGTAGGACGCTACGAACGTGCCTTTGACTTACTGGAGCAGCGTTTAAAACTCGCTAAAGAATTACAAAATTTACGAGAAGAATTAAAATCTTTTGAATCCTATGCTCAGTTATACGAGCAGCAAGGTAATTACCTCACGGCTCGCAATTTTTACGAAAGGGCGATTATACTGGCGCAAAGATTGGAAGATAGCAAGCAGGAAGTGCTACTGCTGGATCGGCTAACCAAAATGCTTCGGCGGAAGAACACACCATAGGGGCGCAAAGCTTTACGCCCCTATTTTTGAAGTAGCCAAATAATCATCAATTGCTTCCTCAAAACTAGCCCTCAGACTAGCCACATCTTCCCCCTCAAAACTGATTAGACTGCGGATATATTCCACCTGTCCATAGAAGATTTTATCTTCATCGCTATAGTGAATAGACCCGAAATAATCCTTGTATTGCATCATGTCATTCATAGCAACTCCTCCTCTTGGAGAATCTCGATAATCTGTTCAATCTGATATCGTTTAAGAATATTTTGAGGACTAAATTTAGTTACATTATTGCATTAAACCGACTACCCATTTCAAATCCCCAACTCCTCAAAGTATTTAGCGATCGCACTTGCTAACTCCACTGCTTCCTGATTTAAATCTTTTAACTCAATGTAGATGTCCCGCAACGTCTCCTCAAAAGCAAAATATAAAATAATGCTCAAGAATTGCAAAATTTGCGAGAAGAATTAAACTCTTTTGAGTCCTACGGCCAATTATACGAGCAGCAAGGTAATTATTTAACTGCCCGTAATTTTTATGAAAGGGCGATTGTACTGGCGCAAAGATTGGAAGACAGCAAGCAACAAGTATTTTTGCAAGATAGGCTAACGAAAATACTTAACAGGAAGAACACACCACAGCGGCGCAAAGCTGTACCATAGGTGTCAACTTAACGTAAAAGTGATGTCCCGCAAGGAACTTAAGTTCCTTGCTAATAGCACAAGTCATCTGAAGATGACTAAATACCTCCAAAAATCTCTAGTCTACTTAAGTAGACTTTAGCTATTAGCCTTGAACCTTAGTTCAAGGTGGGTGATGAAGCCAACAGTTAAGCTATTCCTAGCTTAAGTTGACACCAATGAAAGCTGTACGCCCCTATTAGGATTTAACCTATGTCCTACTATTACTAATTCAAGAACACTGAACCGTCTGGTTCAATTCTCAGAGCGCTTCTAGCCTGTGCTGCATCGGTGGCTTCTTTAAATGAAAGTTCTAAGCTTCCTGGTTCTGAAGAGGGTTGTGGAGTCACTATCAACTGTCCGCCATCTTCTCGCTGAAATGTTACCGTTACTGGTGCGGTTAGACCTTGCAATATTAAATCTGATTTACCTTGTAGCGATCGCTGTGCAGTATCGCCAATTACTTGAAAAGTTACATTCGTCGCAGTATCATTTATCAACTTGATATTAACTTTACCATCATTCAGTGTGATTGTGGCGATCGGGGTTTGTTGTGGCTCTAGTACTGGTTTAGCACCTGGTTGTGGTGACACGGGAGCCCGGGAGCGGTTATAGGGTGGTTCGCTAAAAATACTAGGATTTGGGTTCGTCAGTCTTTGAGTTAGTGCATTGGGAGGACATCCCTGCGGTACTACAACCGGGGTGTTATGTGGTCTTTCGTCGAAAATACTACGACAAAGGTTAACTTTAGGAGTAGACTCCTGTGCTACTACTTGAGGAATTGCTGGCAGACTAATCAATAATCCCCCCAAAATAGCGCCAAATACCTCAGCAGACTTGCTAAAATTTTGAGAATTCATATTCCTTTATTGACTCCTAAACAAATTTAATGTTTTTTATTCTATGTATTTTTCAATCAGCAAATTCAGTATTTAGTGAATAATTGCTCTATCACATCAACCTAAATTTAACAAATCAGCAAACTTTCTATATCTAACTAGAGGTTCAAAAATAATTTATAATCAGGCATAATACCTCATCCTATTGGATGAAAAGACTAAATTGTTAAATTTTTAGAAGCTTAATTCTTCAACCTTTAAAATATCAAATAATTGTTAAAATCAAACGTTTACATCTGAGACGGTAAATAATTGTTGAATTCAGAATTTAAGACTCAAGAATTATTGGTAAAGTGACAGTAAATGTGGTGCCTTTGCCAAGAGTACTTTCAACTTGAATATGACCCTGGTGATGTTCCACAATAGCTTGAGCGATCGCTAATCCCAATCCTGAACTAGTAGCACTGGCTGTAGCTGTATTCCCAGTTGTATGCGTCCGTGCCGGATCTACGCGATAAAAGCGGTCAAACAAGCGTGGTAGTGCCTCTGCTGGAATTCCAACTCCGGTATCACTCACTTTAACTTGCAATTGGGCACTGGTGTAACGTAGTCCCGAAACGCGATTTATTCCCTCTATCCGTGCCAATTCCACTTTCACCCCTCCACCTGCTCGACTGTAATGCAGAGCGTTAGCAATTAAATTTGTAAACAGCCGCACTAGTTGATCCCAATTGCCCACAAAGGTAAACCAATTTTCCAGTAATTCGGGGCTAGTTTCGGAAGCGGGAGGATCAACTAAATCTAGAGAAAGAGCGATTTCTTTTTCAGGAACTAACAATTGTTGTTCTTCCACCACCTCCATCAGCAAAGCGTCTAGTGGACAAGGTGAAAAAGTATCTTTGCTAATACCGCTATCCTGCCGTGCTAGGAAGAGTAAGTCATTCACTAACTTACCCAAACGCTGGGTTAACCGTTCCACCACCTTTAATTGTTGCCGATACTGCAAAGAATTACTCACTTCTGTCTCAGCTACATCCAAGTCAGCAAGGGCGACTTGTACATTAGTTTGAATCAAAGTAATGGGACTTCTAAGTTCATGGGAAGCATCAGCAGTAAATTGTTTGAGGCGTTGGTAAGACTCACTTACAGGTTCCATAGCTTTGCCCGAAAGAAACCAGCCACTTGCTCCCACAGAAATTAGCATTAACCCAATACCTAGCGCCAAATCAAAAATTAACTCACGACTGGGTTTAGTGACTTCAAACCAGGGATGACTAACACGGAGATATCCTAATACTTGCCGTCCTACTTCCACCCGTTGAGTGACTTGTCGTAATGAGAGTGCTGTTAGCGGATAGCTTGGGTTTAGCCCGTGCTGAGTTAGGAGTTGATCATCTTTGCCTTTTTCTCCCTTGATTACGCGGACAGTCTCACCAGTGCGATCGCCATGAATGGGAATATTTAAAGGTTCGGATAAAGTTGACCAAAGTAACTTACCAGTCGCACTAAACCACTCTAAGTCAATGTGGTCATCTTCTACAGTGCCGGCATTATCACGAAAACTAGCTTCTACATTAATACGGAATCGATCAGCATGGTTGTTGATTGGCTCAATTACCAAAGATCGCTCGACTATTTCCACTACATGATTGAGGGTATCGTCAATCCTCTCAATCAATGTACTGCGGACGTATAAATATACGCCACTGGCAAATAGTAGTAGTAATACAGCAGTGACGGCAGTATACCAAATTGCCAGACGGCGGCGAGTAGCCTGAAACATATTTTTCACCCACTGTTTTGACTTATTTAGCTCGTTGTCAGCCTGATGCTAGTTGTTATTACTTAAAGCTTGGCTCAACAACTCGCGGTGGATTAATGCTCTATCTACTAAAGATTGTATTTGCTCTGGTGATAACGGATCACCATTGGCGTAATGCTCCATCCAAGTCAGACTAATCAAATTGGGGTCATCTGGTAAACTCGCTAAATCCCATCCAGGCATTTCTAAGTCTTCCATGAGACGATTTACTTTAGGGTCGTAACTGAGAGCAAAACAGCGACAACCTTCCGCAGCAGCCATAATCAAGCTGTGCAAACGCATTCCAATTGCCATCTCCACGCCGCGAAATACACCTTTCAAAAGTTGCGGATCTTCTAGACATAAAATCTTGCTGACATCTTGAAGGTGTGGTTGAATGGCTTCGGCGATACTTAAATCTTCACTTTTTTGAAATGGCAGTAATAAAATAAAAGCTTGCGTGGCTTTTTGAAAGTCAACCAAAGCACGAGTTAAGTTTGCTAAACGTGTTCCTGTAAGTTGAGGATGCGATCGCAATGTTACCGCAACTCTCGGCGCAGGTAAATCCCAAAGTCCTGGTACTGGTTTCGACTCCAACGCCCAAACAGGGTCAGGAGCTATGATACAAGGAATTTGCCAGTCAGATAATAATGCAGCACTGGCGCGATCGCGGACACTGACTTTGGTACAATTACTAAAAGTTTGCCGTGCCAGCCAACGAGTTTGCGGACGCACTAAAGGGCCAATACCCTGCGCCCAAGCAACAGTTTTCAAACCCATTTTCTGCGCCAATGCCATCAGTCCCCCATAATAAAATGGGCTGATAGTACTGGTAACATCTTGAATGAGACTCCCGCCGCCCCAAATCAAGGCATCACAAGAGCGTAAAGCTTCAAATACAAGTAAGGGAGCCATGCGATCGCAAGTTTCTACATTGTAGCGATCGCGGGTTTCCTCTGGATTACCAGAAAGCACCACAGGCGTTACATGAGATGGTAACATTTGCAAAAGCGTTGCTAATAAAGCTTCGTCACCACCATTACCTTTGCCGTAATACCCAGACAATAATGCTCGCATCTTGACCATTTTGGACTTTCCTGCGGAACGCTACGCGAACGACTTCGCTCAGTCGAACGATTTTAGATTATCAAATCTTGTTAAGGAATGTGGATTAAAAGTAGGGTGTGTTAGCGGAGCGTAACGCACCATTCCAAGTTAAATAAGAATTGCACGTTATTAAATTTGCGTTCCTAAATGAATCTCTGTCCCCGATACAGATGGTAAACTCATTCCCAAGTTCTACTTTGAATAGTGCAGAAGATAGTTAAAACCCCCTCTGAACTCAGAAGTTACACCTTTGAACTCGGAAGTTGAGCCTCTGAACTCGGAAGTTACACCTCTGAACTCGGAAGTTGAGCCTCTGAACTCGGAAGTTACACCTCTGAACTCGGAAGTTAAGCCTCTGAACTCGGAAGTTAAGCCTCTGAACTCGGAAGTTAAGCCTCTGAACTCGGAAGTTGCACCTCTGAACTCGGAAGTTAAGCCTCTGAACTCGGAAGTTGAGCCTCTGAACTCGGAAGTTAAGCCTTTGAACTCGGAAGTTAAGCCTCTGAACTCGGAAGTTGCACCTCTGAACTCGGAAGTTGCACCTCTGAACTCGGAAGTTGAGCCTTTGAACTCGGAAGTTGCACCTTTGAACTCGGAAGTTGCACCTTTGAACTTGGAAGTTGCACCTTTGAGCTTGGAAGTTGCACCTTTGAACTTGGAAGTTGCACCTTTGAGCTTGGAAGTTGCAAAATTTTAAAAGAACAAGTAAAAATTTTGTTTAAACAAATATAAAATTCAAGCTACATATTACCTTGACACTGCCACTCCCCACTCCTTTCTTATGCACGCCCTATCAATTCCCACCTGGATTATTCATATTTCTAGCGTTATTGAGTGGATTGTTGCCATTTGGTTAATCTGGACTTACGGCGAACTCACTAATAACCGCAATTGGTGGGCATTGTCCCTTGCCATGTTACCAGCTTTGGTCAGCGCCATGTGTGCTTGTACCTGGCATTATTTCGATAACGCCGAATCTCTAGAATGGCTGGTAACGCTTCAAGCTACCATGACCTTAGTTGGTAATTTTACGCTTTGGGCAGCAGCGTTTTTGATTTGGCGTTCCACCAAGTCTGCTAACACAGTTGAACCAAAACCTATAAATCAGAGCCATGATATCTAAAGAAACCCTATTTGCACTTTCATTGTTTCCCTATTTGGGTTTCTTGTGGTTTATTAGCCGCAGTCCGCAAATGCCGAGGATAGCGCTGTATGGATTTTACGGCACTCTCGTCTTTGTTGCCGTCACCATCCCAGCCGGAATTTATGCCCAATTGCATTATGGCGAGTCTTTAGCCAATATAGATTGGTTGCATGGCGGCGCAGAAGCATTTTTGACACTTTCTAATATCTTGCTTGTGCTGGGTTTTGGACAAGCTGTAAAACAATTAAAAATGAAAATTAGAAAACCCAGCTAAACCTCGTCCATTTTGAAACCTGGAGTAGTGCGGGCATCTTGCCCGCTAGGGGTAGTAGGGAGCAAGATGCTCCCACTACTTTTAAAAACTATGGATCTCAAAAATAGATGTGGTTTATATAGCAGTTCTCGTTTACGTGAGGTACACCCGTAGGGGCACGGCATGCCGTGCCCCTACACCTTGGGATATAACGTTGTACCGCATCTGAATGGGAACCGCTATAGCTAGTGTTTTGATTGCATTAAGTTATGAGGAACAAGTAAATGGACGTAATTCCAGCAATTGATTTACTAGAAGGTCGTTGTGTGCGACTGTATCAAGGAGACTACGATCGCTCGCAAGTTTTTAGTGAAAACCCGGTTGATGTTGCCAAACAGTGGGTAGATCAGGGTGCTACCAGATTGCATATAGTTGATTTAGATGGTGCCAAAGCAGGTAAAGTAGTAAACTTGGAAGCAATTGAAGCGATCGCTCAAGCGGTGACAGTACCCATTGAAATTGGTGGAGGATTGCGCGATCGCAGCAGTGTAGAACAAGTATTCAATCTAGGCGTACAGTGGGCAATTCTCGGAACTATCGCCGTAGAACAACCCCAACTAGTGCAAGAACTCTGCCAAGAATTTCCCGGACAGATTATTATCGGTATTGATGCACGTAACGGACTCGTAGCAACTCGCGGTTGGTTGGAAACCTCGGAAGTTTTAGGAACCCAATTGGCTGTACAGATGCAAGAATTGGGTGCAGCCGCCATCATTTACACAGATATCCAACGAGATGGTACACTCACAGGCCCCAACTTAGAAGCTTTGCGAGAACTTGCGGCGGCAATTTCCATCCCAATAATTGCTTCTGGCGGGGTAAGTTCTGTCACCGATTTGTTGAGTTTGTTGGCGTTAGAACCTCAAGGCGTGACTGGTGTAATTGTCGGACGTGCTTTGTATACTGGGGATATTTTACTCAAAGAAGCATTACAAGCGATCGGGCCTGGGCGGATTCAGGATATTCCACCAAATTTAGATTTTTCCACCTTTGCCTGACATTATTTTTACTGATTTAAGCAAAACGCTTATATACGAGTAATTTTGCCAGTTTTGCCAAAACTTTTGTAGGCTCTTATTTTGGTAAAGGTATTGGTAGAGGGGTTTAAACAGTTCGGACTCGTTTTCAAATATCGTCAGGAACATCCAACGGGGTCATTTTCTCTTAACCCGTGTTTAATTACGACTTAACTAATGACCTATAACTTAGATTGGGTATTTTTAAATCCAGAATCCTCCAGGATTTTCTGGATCTAAAACATTAGTTTAATTAACATCGCATTCTTAATCGGTAGGAGACACAAGTAAATATGTCGTTTTCACGACGCAAGTTTTTAACCCTAGCTGGCACAACTGCGGCTGGCGTGACGATGGTTTCTCCTTTAGAAGCCTTCTATGCCAGAGTTGCGAATGGTCAAGTGGCAAACGGGATTGGCTATGGTCCCCTATCCCCCAAGCTACCTCAGAATGCCGATGAACTTAGAGGGTTCATTGTGGGTGGATTTGATTTAGGGACAACTTCCCTATTAGAACTTCCCCCCGGTTTCAACTACACTGCTATCTCAATTACAGGTCAGCCGATGACTGATGGTGGCACGGTGCCAGGTCTCCATGATGGTATGGCTGCTTTTCCAGGATCTAAAAACACTACGATTCTGGTACGAAATCATGAAGTAGGTGCTGGAGGGTCTAACCCAGTAGTTGCTTCTAGTAGGTATGACCAGTTGGGGGGAGGCACAACGACTGTTGTAATTGGTCCCAATCGCCGGGTGAGATCACAATACGCTTCTCTAGCAGGCACGATTCGCAACTGTGCTGGTGGACCCACTCCCTGGGGTTCTTGGGTGAGCTGTGAAGAGAACTTTAGTACAGGTCCACTTCCGACGAGTCTTCGTCATGGTTATAACTTTGAAGTTCCTGCCAGTGATACGATCCAAGTCGCCGCTCCCGTACCTCTGGTAGCTATGGGTCGTTTTAACCATGAAGCCGTGGCGGTTGAGCCAGAGACTGGCTGGGTCTATGAAACGGAAGACCGAGGAGATAGTTGTTTCTATCGCTTCCGTCCTAATGAGCGGGGCAACCTACAGAGCGGGGGTATTCTTGAGGCTCTCAAAATCACGGATAGCAGAGCAGTTAATGTCGAAGTCCTTACAGGTAGCGCCAATACCAGCACAGGCTATCTGGGACTTAAAAACGTTCCGTTATCAGTAACTTGGGTGAAGATTGATAATGTTGACCCTGTTGCCGATACTGTGCGGATAGAAGCCCGCTCAAAAGGCGCAGCCCGCTTCTCCCGAGGTGAAGGTGCTTGGTATGGTAATGGTCTAACTTACTTCGTCTGTAGCAACGGTGGCGATGCTAGAGTCGGACAAGTGTTTGCGTATAAATCCAATCCTAATGACCCTAGCACTGGAACCTTGACTCTAGTAGTAGAAGCTACACTTCCTGACAATAACGACCAGACTACAAGCGATTTGGTCGCGGCTCCCGACAACATTTGTGTGGCACCGTTTGGTGATCTCTTCCTTTGCGAAGACGGTAGCGGCACCGAATACGTTGTTGGTGTTAACCAGAAAGGTGAGCTGTATCGGTTTGCAACCAATGTGCTAAATGGTAGTGAGTTTGCCGGTGCTTGCTTCTCGCCTGATGGGAAGACCATGTTTGTCAACATTCAGACCCCTGGTATCACCCTAGCAATTTGGGGACCTTGGACTCGGAACCGCGCTTAAAGTCATCCATCCTTCATAGGGATCTGGATGCTTCAAAATGCTGAAGCATCCCATAGTTTTTTATTTCTGTAGGTTTGATTAAGTAACGAGTCCTAATCAATGTAAGAAGGGGAGTGGGGGCTTTGCCCCCTAACCAAAAAATCATTTTTAATGCGCTGTTAGCAAAAACGGCAGAAGCGGCTTCACGCGGCGGGTTTGAACCATTCAAAACCTCATCGATTTTCGACAGCACTGCCCAAAATCCAGATTGGTTAGGAGAGGAGCCACAGCGCATCCAGCAATTGATGCCGGCGTAATCGCAGAGTAGATTGCATTATGTGACGTAAGAGCTAAGGTAGTCTACAAGATTAGCGATCGCACCAAACAATCGTACTGTCTCTTGTCAAGAATACCCATAAGTTGGGTATCAAAGTATCTCTCCACCTACTTCGCTCAGAATCAGAATAACACTTAAAAGCGTTATTTACGGTTAGGTGGAGTGTTAAGTTGCTTGCTGAAAAGCCTGGGCAATAGCATTGCGGGCAAGTTTAGCTTGCAAATACTTATTATAGGGAAGCGGACGCAGAAATTTCCGGGCACTTAGATTGGCTTGAAATTTTGATGGCATATAACTGGGATTAAGTATCCAAGAATATTTGTCAGTCATCCCCCATGTAAGTACGGTATCAACATCAGCCGCAAAACATAGGTCAAGATATCGTTTGTAACCGTCTGCTACCATTTGATCTAACTTTTGGATAGTGCTGGGTAATGGAAAATCAATGATAATATCTAATTCGGAAATTATTGGTTTAACTTCAAGATCATTAAGTCTTTTTAAGACAGAACTAAATCCTTTAGCATCAAAACCATAGGCAGTAGAAAACCATATATGCGATTCGATACCCGCGCCGTCTACCTTAGCTCCATTATTCTTCAAATATTCGATCAATGCTAACCAACGGTCTGCTCTCCATGAATCGCCTTCCATGCTACTCTCGTTTAGATAAAATAGTTTACTACTATCAACCGAAGCCGCAAATTTAAACAACTCTAGAATATATTCCGGTGTTAATCCTGGAAGTAAACCATAAACCTGATCCCTTGTCGCGTTTGGATTTGCTGCAATAATTTCATTAGTGATATCCCAAGAAATTAAAACTGGGCTATTTTTATAGTGTCCCATGACCCCAGTAATATGTCTTTTGAGTTGTTGCATTGTCGGGGGAAAAGTCGGGATATAACTGGGCAATGCCTGACCCCATAAAAGTGTATGTCCATGTAACTTCATATTATTCTGCTGACAAAAATTAGCAATATAATCAGCATCTTTAAAGGTAAATACTCCTGGCTGTGGTTCCGTGGCGTTCCATTTTAATTCCCCATTTGGCGTTATAATTCCGCACTGGGCAGCAACTAGCGCTGAATATTTTGCATTCGCTTGTAAATCGCTAGCAGCAATTCCCCCACTGCCATAAAGCTTTCCTTTAGCGGCAGCTAATTGCCGGAGGGGAGAATTTACATTTGTACTTGCCATAGCAACATTCATGCTATGTGCTTCTTTTTGATTATCTTTATCTAAAAACCCCATAGCCAATAAGGTAGAAAGGGTTGTGTATCCTGCTCTTTTTAAGAATTTTCTCCGATAAAGCATAAATTGTACCTAACAACAAATATACCCACGAGTATAGCAATCTTATTTGATTTGTAAAGAGCGAATGAAGATGCGTCGGTTTAGATCCCCGACTTCTCGAAGAAGTCGGGGATCTTTTTGTTCATAACTTATTTAAGATCGTTATATAAGTTAGGTTTGCAGGGAAATTTAGAAGTATGTAAAAAAACATAATATAAATTGTTGGAGTTAAATTTTATATGGTTTAATATAGCAATATTCGCCTTATTGTCTTCAATTTTGCTTAAATAAGTCGGTGAAAATACATCAAACTATAACTATAATTACGCGATATAAAATTATGCTGTATTAGCTATGAAAGAGGTTATACGTACAATACGGTTTGGTTAAGGTGCATAGTCCTTAAAGATCCCCCTTAGTCCCCCTTAAAAAGGGGGAAAGAGAGCCATTCTTAGCCCCCCTTTTTAAGGGGTTGGGGGGATCAAGTCTTATCCGAACCGTATTGGGTGATACGTGGGCAATCTGGCTAAAATAGCGATCAAGCCAAGCTAAAGAAAAAATCAGAATGCAAGTATCTTAGCCGCAAAAAGTCAGTCGCGGTTGCAAGTTAATTAACCAACATTGATCGCTAACTTTTCTTAAGCGCGATCGCTCATGTTGAAAATCTGTAGCCAGTTTAATTCGCTCCTTGATTAGCAGAGAAAAAATAGTTACAAAGTTCAATCTATCAAAATAGTGAATTTAACTAACAACTTATGGCGGAAGAACCTCTATCTAGAGAACGATATAGTCGATGCGCCAAATGAAGTAAAAATAGTATGCTAAATCTCATAAAGATTGTATTCTATGAAACTGAATTACTTTACAAAAGGGCTTTCGACTGTAAAACGTTGGATGGCTACAACATTGTTTTGTTTATTAGCGATCGCTTTTGTTTGGCAAGGTGCGTTTTTCTCAAACACTTCAGCAATGGCTGATAATGGTGTAAGCTTGATTGCATCAAAAGACGTGGGCGATCAAGTTCAAGAGAAAACTAGTAAAGATGCTGGACGAGCCAAGAATTTTATCGATGATGCGGCAGATAAAGTCAAGCAAACTGCAAACAAAAATGCCAATAAAGTTGACCAAGTAACAGATAACAATGGTAGTTTTGTTGAACGCAAAGCCAAGAGAGATACCGCTCGAATTGAGAAAAGAGCGAATGAAGATGCGTCTCGGACTAAAGAAGCAGTAGACAACACAAAGAATGCTGTTGAACGTACTGTTGATAGCATCAAGGATGCTTTTAGCAAGTAGAAAATAGTTCCTAGCTTAAAAAGTCAATGTACATTGTTTCATTTATCGCATCTACTTACAGCAGTTTTCATATATTTGAACCACATCTGTCGTCAGGGTTTAGCAATGCTAAACCCCTACCGCGTGGTTTATTTACCTGAAAATAGCTGTAAATCCAAATGAGCAATGTACATTGATTGACTTTTGCAATTCTACAACAAGTGGATTAAATCTTGGAGTTATAGATAGATGCGACAGCATCGGCAATTTGCTGCCAATAATATATTCGCGCCGTTTTAGACTGCTCAATTTGAATGCCATTGCCATTAGACAATCGGTTGACAATGTTGCTAGGATTATCGCCATCGAATGGACTCTTTGGAGTAGCAATCTCTACCCTGATACCGCTACCAACAATAGCATTCTGAATTGCTTGTTGGATCTCTAACTTGAGTGAGAGGTTAGCACCACCACCAATCAGGATCTTATTTTGAGAGAAGCCATGAAAAGCTACTGCATAGCTAAATTCACGATTAATAATTTTACTCAGCAGGGGAAATGAAGCTTCGTGAATATCGGTAGATGTGATGTGCCACCGATCATAAGCATCGCCGCCTTGTTTCCAACCTTTGCAACGCCAAGAAGATACACCTTTATCAGCAAGTACAGAAGCCACACACTCTGCTTGTAGGTCAGTTCCCTCTTCAATCTTACCACCGTGGGGAGCGATCGCAACGAGTCCAATGTGAGTGCCGTTGTCTGTTAAACGCTCGACAAACTCGCTATTAGCTTTTGCCTGTGCGTCAGTATATGTTGGGTGAACTACTTCAGAATCCACTGTAACATTGAAGGGGAATGAGACTGCTGCTAAACGCGATCGTCCTGTGTCTGTCATGCAGACTATATTTTCTGAAATCTCTTGGGGCGTTTGCTTTAGAGTGTAAAGCGCATATTCATTAGTATCAAGCCTGACGCGAACTTGTTGACCAGGGATACAATTAATGGTAGCTAGCTTTTGTGAATTACCAGAACAGTATTCCTTTGTACCTGAAGTTCTTTTCTGCACGCTAGCGCTGTACGTAGGCATTATTTCCCTCCATGTGTCAGTATAATCTCGTTAAATTTATTGCACATATTCATTTATAAACTATGTACTTTAATAGTTATCGCCATGTTGTTTACCATTTATGCAATAAATTTAATAAAGTTTTTTAATTCATTAAAAAACTTTATTTACTAATTAACTACTGAATTTGAATAGAGTAATGGGGTAGTTTTACATATATGTCTGTAGCGCTCACATGAAGTTGCGATCGCTTAGTATGCACCTTATACCACTTTTCTCAAGATATAAGCTTGAGTTAAGAGCAAGCGTTACCCAAAAAACATCCAAACTACTTAAAATAGATTTTTGCACCTTTGCGATCGTAACGTGTAGTTGACAGCTTACCTGCATGATACGGAAGATAAGAAAAAACAATTGCTAAATATTTAGCAGCAATTATGCTGGACATTTACTTAGAAATAAGATGTTTAAATTTTATTTGTACTAGCTTTAAAGAGCAAAAATAAGTAATGCACTGAAGAAATTTACGCAAACTGCCCGCTAAAAACTCAGTTTTATATACGGTTTTTAACCTATTTTTAAGTACCATTACTTATTGACAAATGTGTTATTAGTTTACTTGATTACAAACTTTTAATTCTCATTTTGACAAATTGTTAGTGAATAGCAAATTTCCCACCATAATCAATTACGAAGTTATACTTTCTACTACAACTTAGTAACAATGTAAGAGTCTGATTATGTGAATAACCCGACCGTGGGAAGATCAAGATACTGAAACTAGAATTTAGAGAGGAAAACCCTATAATATGCATCTGAGCGAAATCACCCATCCTAATCAATTGCACGGTTTATCTGTTCGCCAACTGCAACAGATTGCCCGTCAGATTCGAGATAAGCATCTCCAAACCGTAGCAGTAAATGGTGGACACTTGGGGCCAGGGTTGGGTGTTGTAGAATTAACACTAGGGCTTTACCAAACACTGGACTTAGATCGAGATAAAGTGATTTGGGATGTAGGACACCAAGCTTATCCGCACAAACTCCTTACAGGACGTTACGATCGCTTCCACACCCTCAGACAAAAAGATGGAGTTGCGGGTTATCTTAAACGTTGTGAAAACAAATTTGACCACTTTGGCGCTGGACACGCTTCTACGAGTATCTCAGCGGCATTGGGCATGGCTTTAGCGCGAGACTTGAAAGGAGAAAAATTTAAAGCTGTTGCTGTTATTGGTGATGGGGCGCTGACTGGGGGTATGGCTTTAGAAGCCATCAACCATGCCGGACACTTGCCAAAAACTAATCTGTTAGTTGTTCTCAACGACAACGATATGTCCATATCTCGGAATGTGGGCGCAATTCCTCGTTATCTCAACAAAATGCGCCTCAGTCCACCAGTGCAGTTTATCAAAGATAATCTTGAAGAGCAGTTTAAGCAAATTCCCTTTGTTGGTGAATCCTTGTCTCCCGAACTCGGACGCATCAAAGAAAGTATGAAGCGCTTGGCTGTCCCCAAGGTAGGTGCAGTTTTTGAAGAACTTGGCTTTACCTATATTGGGCCAGTGGATGGGCATAATATAGAAGAATTAATTGCCACTTTCCAACAGGCACATCAGATATCCGGGCCAGTTTTGGTACACGTGGCAACAATCAAGGGCAAAGGCTATGAAATTGCCGAACTAGACCAAGTTGGCTACCATGCCCAAAGCCCCTTTAACGTGGCAACTGGTAAAGCAATTCCTTCCAGCAAACCCAAACCCCCGGCTTATGCCAAAGTCTTTTCTCATACTCTGGTAAAACTTGCCGAACAAAACCCGAAAATCGTTGGCATTACTGCGGCGATGGCAACAGGAACAGGTTTAGACAAACTTCAAGCAAAACTGCCCGATCAATATATTGATGTCGGTATTGCTGAACAACACGCCATCACTCTAGCTGCGGGACTTGCAACTCAAGGAATGCGCCCCATCGCCGTCATTTACTCTACCTTCCTGCAACGTGCATACGACCAAATAATTCATGATGTCTGCATCCAAAACCTCCCAGTGTTCTTTTGCCTGGATAGGGCAGGAATTGTCGGAGCTGATGGCCCCACCCACCAAGGGATGTATGACATTGCTTATCTGCGTTGCATTCCCAACATAGTAATCATGGCGCCAAAAGACGAAGCAGAACTCCAACGCATGGTAGTAACTGGTGTTAACCATAGCAGTGGCCCGATCGCAATGCGCTATCCTCGTGGCAATGGCTACGGTGTCCCCTTGATGGAAGAAGGTTGGGAACCTTTAGAAATCGGCAAAGGCGAAATTCTCCGCACTGGCGATGACGTGTTAATCGTCGCCTATGGAACAATGGTCTATCCAGGAATGCAAGCTGCTGAAATTCTCAGTGAACATGGCATTGAAGCAACTGTAATTAATGCCCGTTTCGTTAAGCCTTTGGATACCGAGTTGATTTTGCCTTTGGCTAAGAAAATTGGCCGCGTCATCACCTTGGAAGAAGGCTGTATCATGGGTGGCTTTGGTAGTGCGATCGCTGAAGCCTTAATGGATGCAGATATTCTAGTTCCTGTGAAGCGATTTGGTGTCCCAGATGTATTAGTAGATCATGCTGAACCCAATGAATCTAAGACAGAACTAGGTTTGACTAGCGATCAAATAGCAGAGAGAGTTTTGCAAGCTTTCTTTAAGCAGCAAGTATCTGCTGTTGTCTAGTAAATCTGTCCTGAAAATAGAGAACAGGTAACTAGGACTTACGCACTTTACAAATTAAGCATCATCTGGATATGAAGCTTATTAAGAGAAAAGTCTTGCCCTGCCTCGTTCCCAGGCAAAACCTGGGAATGTGATCACTCGGAGGCTCTGCCTCCCAGTTTGACAGGAGGCAGAGCCTCCCACAAGAGCATTACAAGGCAGAGCCTTGTAACGAGAGGTAACTCACATTTGGTTATGTCTGTCAATGCGTAAGTCCTAGTAACAGAGTATAGGTAAAGAGATTTTTATCCTTTGTAGGAAACTAGCCTAAAAACCTTGAACTAAATCCTTCAAAACTCAAAAAAGTTTTGAAGGATTTACGTTTTTTATCGAACAGAATTTAGAGCGAGTCCGCGATAGCGCAGCATTAGCAAGTATTTTCGAGTCGCGTCAAGATTGCTGACTTCTGAATTCAGAATAGCTGAATTCTTCTCCAATGGAACTTGGAAAACACGCCTTAGATACTTTTTCTTACCAAAGTGTATTGCATATAAGCACCAAGCAGTATAAGGTTAAGTCGCTAGTACCGCTTTGCGTAATTCATAATCCGTACTATGACCAAAGTATGAGCGTGCCTACATTGGGCTTTGTCCCATTAACGCTCTCGGATGAAATCAGATGTTAACGCAACTCTAGAGCAGAGTATGACAAATTTTTTTCTAGCTTCTGTATTATCTACACCAATTAAAGAACCAGTACCCGTTTTTCTGATGATGTTGGGGATTATGCTAATCGCGCCTCTGCTATTTGAAAAAATCAACCTGCCGGGTATTGTCGGATTAATTTTGGCCGGGGTTGTAGTCGGTCCCAATGGACTGGGATTATTGGCACGGGATAACACAATTGTGCTTTTGGGTACAGTTGGTTTGCTATTTCTCATGTTCATGGCAGGACTGGAAACTAGCTTGGATGATTTGAAATATAACGCTGATAAAGCAATCATATTCGGATTAGCTACCTTTGGTGTGCCGATGGTATTAGGTATCGCAGCCATGATGGCCATTGGCTATGGTGTATTACCTGCTATCCTAGTAGCTTCTTGTTTTGCTTCCCATACGCTACTGGCACTACCGATAGTCAGTAAATTGGGAATTATGCGCTCTCAGACATTAACTACCACTCTCGGAGGGACACTAATCACCAATGTTTTGGCACTTTTGGTTTTAGCAGTGGTAGTGAGAGCGCATCAAGGTAGTTTAACCCTACAGTTTTGGTTATTCCTGATTCCTTCACTGATTATCTACACATTTCTGACGCTCTGGGGTCTACCTCGTCTCGGTCGCTGGTTCTTTCAGAGGTTTGGACACGATGAAGGGGCAGAGTTTACCTTTGTTTTAGCTAGTCTGTTTGTGGTTTCCTATGGGGCAGAATTAATCCAAATTGAGCCGATTATTGGCGCTTTTTTAGCTGGAGTTTCTATTACCCAGCTAATTCCCCAATTTAGCTCTCTAATGAATCGGATTCAATTTATTGGGAATACGCTGTTTGTACCCTTTTTCTTGATTTCTGTGGGAATGTTGGTTAATCCCCTGATTCTGATTCAAGAACCGCGATCGCTCCTAGTATCTGCTGTCATGGTAACTGTTGCCATTATCGCTAAGTTCATTCCTGCATGGGGCTCAGGCAAATTATTCGGATTCAACTTTGACAATATCATGTTGATGTTTGGGCTATCAGTAGCTCAGGCAGCCTCTACCCTGGCTGCAATCACTGTTGCTTACAAAATCGGGTTGGTCGATCAGTTAACAGTAAATGGGACGATCGCCATGATTTTAGTTACCTGCATTGCTTCTCCTTGGGTGACAGATCGGTGGGGGAAAAAAATCAGACCAGGAGAGGCTAGTATTAAAAGTCATCAGGGAGAAAATCTGGGCGATCGCGTTTTAGTACCAGTTGCCAACCCCAGCACTGAAGATAACTTGCTGAAGTTGGCAATACTCCTAACAAAATCAGCAGATGGTACTTTATTACCACTCCACATTTTACTAGAACAAAGTTCCCCCATTTCTCCAGGGGACAAAGCTAAACAAAGCCAATTACTATCAACCGCAGAAATGATTGCCCATGCTGCCGTGGTCAATGTTACTCCCATTGGTCGGATTGACGAATCAATTGATAAGGGAATTGGTCGTGTAGCAGAAGAAAAGCAGGCCAGTGTGATTGTCTGCGGCTGGAAAGGTTACTCTACTTATCAGGAAAATCTCTTTGGTGGTGTCATTGACAAGATTGTAAATCGCAGTACAGTGCCTGTTTTGTTAACTCGATTCCCATTGCCAATTGAGCATACAACACGAGTTTTTCTGGCTTTCACTACCCAACAAACCTATGCTAGTTCTTTTGGAGAAAGTATCAAATTAGTCAAAAGTTTGGCAACAGAACTCAAAGCTACCGTACAACTTTTGCAAGTTGTCACAAAACAAGGAGTAGATATCGATTTGACTAATGCCGGATTGCCAGAAGATACACCCATTCAAAAAGTGCGAGGCAATTTTGTGCAGCAAGTTTCTCGTTTACTCAAAACCAACGATCTGCTAGTGTTAAACGGGTCTGTTGAGCAGAAAACTCAACTAGTTTCACTTTTTGGTCGAATACCAGAAGCGATCGCTCGCAATCATCCTGAAGTTGCTATGATTATTGCCTACTTTCCCAAATAGCCCCAAAATTGGGAAGAAAAGGTGAGAATGCTCAATCCATACCCAATATCCAATATCTTCCTATGACACCTTCTACAAACCAGGTTTATCCAGTTATTTGGCACAATAACTCAGTGTCACTAATTGATCAAACTCGCTTACCAAATGAATATACATTTGTGGAAATTCATCGCAGTGAAGATATGGCGCGGGCGATTAAAACGATGATTGTCCGAGGTGCCCCTGCAATTGGTGTGGCTGCGGCTTATGGAATGTATCTTGGTGCGAGGGAAATTCAAACAAGCGATCGCACCGAATTTTTGCAACACTTAGATAAAGTCGCCCAGTTGTTACGTTCTACTCGGCCAACGGCGGTGAATTTATTCTGGGCAATTAGCCGGATGATCAAAGCCGCCTACGAAACGCTGGGAACAGTAGAAGAAATTAAGCAAACCCTGTTCCAAACAGCCCAAGCAATCAATATTGAAGATTTGCAAACCTGTCAAGCGATTGGTGACAATGGCTTGGCAGTATTACCCACTACCCCAGAAAAGCTGACATTACTTACTCACTGTAACGCTGGGGCATTAGCTACTGCTGGTTACGGTACAGCCTTGGGTGTTGTGCGTTCCGCTTGGAGGGAGGGACGTTTAGAGCGTTTATTTGCCGACGAAACCCGTCCCCGTTTACAAGGTGCAAAACTCACCACTTGGGAATGTGTTCAAGAAGGGATTCCAGTTACATTGATTACTGATAATATGGCCGCCCACTGCATGAAACAGGGTTTGATTCATGCTGTAGTTGTAGGTGCTGATCGAATTGCTGCTAATGGCGACACTGCTAACAAAATTGGTACATATAGTGTAGCGATCGCAGCTAAGGCACATAATATACCTTTCTTCGTGGCTGCACCCCTTTCCACCGTTGATTTTGAATTAACTGATGGCAGCAAAATTCCCATTGAAGAACGCGATCCAACAGAAATTTATCAAGTTGGTGATACCATTCTCACACCTGGGGGTGTAGATTTTTACAATCCAGCTTTTGATGTGACTCCGGCTGAGTTGATTACAGCGATCATTACAGAGAATGGTGCGATCGCTCCGATGGAATTGGTGAAATTACAGCCACAACATTGAAAAATATTGAAAGATGCTGAATTAACTGATTGCCGCAGCTACGCCCGTCGTAGACATCGTTAGCTTTAGCTTAACGATACACCAAAATGAATGCGCGAATTACTTAAATAAACAAGCAAACAAAGGAATTTAGTAAGTCAAAGCTCATTTTGCTTGCGGAAAACACCAAAATGAGTAAGCAAACTGGGGTTTGAGTAAGTCAAAGCTCATTTTGCTTGCGGAAAACACTAAAATGAGTAAGTCAAATGCCATTTTGCTTAAGTCAAAGCTCATTTGACTTGCGAAAAACACCAAAATGAGTAAGCAAACTGGGGTTTGAGTAAGTCAAAGCTCATTTTGAGTAAGTCGAAGTTGATTTTGCTTATTGAATATGAAGTTTTGACAAAGCAATAAGCCTTTTTGCTGATTAAATATAAATTTAAGTTAAATTAGTGATATCTGTGGTAGTTATAGCTGTCGCTATCATTTCGATCATTTCGATCTTTTAAATCAAATTGTAGAGAAAGGCGATCGCTTAAATGCAGACGCACATTCACAGCAATATCCATCTGAGTTTTTCTAACTAATTGGTTGGAGAAATCACTAAGGAACGCAAATTTAATAACGTGCAATTCTTATTTAACTTGGAATGGTGCGTTACGCTCCGCTAACACACCCTACTTTTGCACTTTATTTAATCCACATTCCTAACTAACTAAGGCGTTTTAAAATTCTCAGAACATCATACAATTCATTGTCAGGATTTCGGAGTTTAAAAACTTTAGAGCTAGCGTATCTTAGAGTTTCCCCTTTCCAATGCTCTTGATTTAGCTCTCGTTCCACATCCCAGTATTTAAGTTTCAGCAGATGTTCTAGAAATCGAATCAACAAACTTTTCATTGTTCGCTTCTCATATCCGCCCATACTCTCCAACTCTTCAATTAAGTTTTCTAAATCAACAGATGCAAACTGTCCAGCACGAAGTTGATTAATACTTGTTCTAAGCTAAAGGTAATAATCTTGGTCGTATAACGTCTGAATTACTGGTTGGATTGATGTCATAATAATTGATAATTATTTGGTCATTCTTGAGGTAATAATTTATCCCCAGTTTTGGGATCAAAGACAAACAACTGATTTAAATCGAGTTGTAGAGAAAGGCGATCGCCCAAACGCAAACGCACATCCCCACCTACCTGAATATTCAACACCACAGTTGAATCAGGTAAACCAGCACGAATCAAAGTTTCCCTTCCCAAAGGTTCCACCACTTTTACTTCAACTAATAAGAGTGCTAAGTTGTGAGTACTAAGTTCTGAGTTTGTGTTGATTTTTATATGCTCTGGACGAATGCCTAAATCAAAACTTTGTCCTTGACGCAGATGTAACTTCTCCCTTATAAGTGCTGGAATTGCTAACAACTGCCCACTTACATCAAAGCCATCATTTTGATAAATTGCAGGTAGAATATTCATTGGCGGACTACCTAAAAAAGTTGCCACCATTTGATTAGCAGGACGCGCATAAATACTTTGGGGATCGCCAATTTGTTGAATCCGTCCGCGATTTAGCACGACAATTTTATCAGCCAAAGTCATCGCTTCAACTTGATCGTGGGTGACGTAAATAGTTGTAATACCTAATTCTTGATGTAGCTGTTTCAACTCTGCCCTTGTATCATCGCGCAATTGGGCATCTAAATTAGATAAAGGTTCATCTAGTAAAAATACTTGTGGTTCACGAGCGATCGCTCTTCCTAATGCTACCCGTTGTTGTTGTCCCCCAGAAAGTTGTTTGGGCTTACGATCTAGCAGATGATCGAGAGAAAGCGATCGCGCCACATTTAACACTCGTTCTTGAATGATTTTTCGATCAACCTGACGCATTTGCAAACCAAAGCCAATGTTCTGCGCCACCGTCATGTGAGGATAGAGGGCGTAATTTTGAAATACCATCGCCACATCTCGTTGTCTGGCTGGGATATTATTTACTAAGCGATCGCCAATAAAAAGTTTACCTGATGTAGCAGTTTCTAAACCTGCGATCGTTCGCAAAATTGTAGACTTTCCACAACCCGATGGCCCCACTAAAACCCAAAACTCGCCATCGGGGATTTCAAAAGTAATGTCCTCGATAGCGGTGACATTATTAAATCTACGCTTAATTTCTTCTAGACGAACGTTTGCCATTATCCAATTTGATATTTTCAGTTTGGGATCTTGCGGTAAGTAACTTCCAACTCACCACTAGGGGCTTTTATCCGCCCCCTGCGAGGAACTATGAGGCTGCTTTATAAGTGCAGAAGCTTGGTTATCCTGCACAATTCTAATTAGAAATCTTAGAGCCTCATTGACGGCATCGGCATTAGGAAAAACCTCTGCAACATCTGGTTCTAAACGAATTGTTGTCTTACCAAAGCTCTTTCGTTCAGAGCCGAACTTTCTGACTCTTAAATCCTTTAAGTCATACTCTGGTCGCAAATCATCTTCCATTTCTGGCTTACCCTTCTTTATATGTTTCTCGCTCAGATGGTGTCACTTCTCTTGCACTAATGAGACGAATCGAATTTCCTCTTTCCGTATACGACATGATTAGTAAGCGTCCCCGATTTGACTCTCCAATAATAAGGTAATGCTCCTCATCATCAGAGTGGTCTGGATCATAAAAGTCAACATAGAGCGGATCATCGAAAACAGTTTTGGCTTCTTCAAACGAAACCCGATGTTTTAAAAGATTTATTGCCGCTTTGTTTTCGTCCCACTCGAACTTCATTGAATTACTAAATCACTACCTTTTGAATACCAATAAATTCTGGTATTTTTTCATCATTTTTTGTTTCTAAACAAAGTTCGATTACTTCTTTGATATTAGCCATCAACTCATCAATTGTTTCTCCCTGACTGTAACAGGCTTTTAACTGAGGAACTTCTCCGACATAGTAACCATCTTCGTCCCGTTCAATAATGACGTAGAATTCGCGCTTGGTGGAATTTATCATAATCTATTTGTATGTAGGCTCAAAATCATTTTTCTGGATTCTTCGACCAAGCTGGGTGAGAGAGTAAAGAAGAAAAGACTCGCACCCCCCGAAGTTGATTAGAGAGGGGTAAATGACCTCTAGGCGCACTCAAATCCCAGGTAAACTCGTTAGGATATCGTGTCCAGATGTTACCTTCCTTCCAGCCAATTTTCGGCCAGAAGTTATCCCAGTTTTTTCCTAAACTTAACCAGATTTCTCGCTGTACTGAAAAGCCAAACTTGCCTTCAGAATGGACTAACCAAAGGTTGTTAATAGTTTGCAAGTCAACAGCCGAAGAATTTTCTACCTCAGTAAAATATAACCATTTGCGTTGGACAGCCCCTAGCCCTGATAGTTCACACATTTTCTGTATAGTGACGAGATCGGCTGCTTGGAAGTCTTGAACAGCTAGTAGATGTTGCAAAGAATTGTAATTAATCCCGCACTCTGATTTTAGAGGTACAATTCCTTCAGGAAAACAGGAAAGGAGAAATTCTTTAGCTTGAGGTGCATCAGAGTTGTAGAGGACTTGGTAGGCTTTACCATCAACCCAAGTCGCCGGATTGTCACGTCGTTTAAGTAAAAATTCCATCAACACGTCTAATCCCTCATTACCCAACTCAGCTAACTGGAGGATTATTTGTTGTTGGACTTTTTCAGAGCCAGCGATTAACGAGCGTCGCAGGGAGTCGATGTCATTAGCTGGGTCTGATAAAATCATTGGGTCTGTCATGCCATTACTTGTGTTAGCGGTCAGCGAAAGAACGGTAGACTATCAAGTATTCTCCAAGGCGAAGCACTGATAGCGAAAAGTAGTTTACTATTTTTGATCGTACAAAATTGCGATCGCTTCACTGAATCCCACACTTAATCCCCAAATAATGTACAAGGGGAATAGGGGGAAAATCTGCGCCTCATGACTTGGTGAACAAAAGACACAGCACAATTTGCCAGGTTGCCAAAACAGGATTTTCTAACTGGCGGACTATCTTTCAGGAGTGTGTGAACTATGTACGACAAGATTACCCCCCCCACAATCGGAGCAAAAATCACCTTCAAAAATGGTGAAGCGATCGTACCGGACAATCCAATTATCCCCTTTATTCGCGGTGACGGCACAGGTATAGACATTTGGCCTGCTACCCAAAAGGTGCTAGATGCTGCGATCGCCAAGGCATACAAGGGTCAGCGTCAAATTAGTTGGTTCAAGGTTTATGCTGGCGATGAAGCTTGTGATTTATACGGGACTTATCAGTATTTACCTCAGGATACTCTCACAGCAATTGAAGAATATGGTGTAGCTATTAAAGGGCCTTTGACCACCCCAGTCGGTGGCGGCATTCGTTCCTTAAATGTGGCACTGCGGCAAATTTTTGACTTATATACCTGCGTCCGTCCTTGCCGTTACTACGCAGGTACACCTTCACCTCACAAAAATCCCGAAAAACTGGATGTAATTGTTTATCGGGAAAATACGGAAGATATTTATTTAGGTATTGAGTGGCGACAAGGTAGTGAAATTGGCGATCGCTTGATTAAAATTATCAATGAGGAACTAATCCCCGCCACCCCAGAACATGGGAAAAAACGAATTCCCCTCGATTCTGGCATTGGTATCAAACCCATCAGCAAAACTGGTTCTCAACGCCTAGTCAGACGTGCCATTAAACACGCTTTGCTATTGCCCAAAGATAAGCAACAAGTAACTTTGGTGCATAAGGGCAACATTATGAAGTACACCGAAGGCGCTTTCCGTGATTGGGGTTATGAATTAGCAACCAGCGAATTTCGTCAAGAAACTGTTACCGAACGGGAATCTTGGATTTTGAGCAACAAGGAGAAAAATCCCAATATTTCCTTAGAAGAAAACGCCCACCAGATTGATCCTGGGTTTGATGCTCTCACCCCAGATGCAAAAGCGCAAATTGTCAAGGAAGTTGAAACAGTTCTTAACTCAATTTGGGCAACCCACGGCGATGGCAAATGGAAAGATAAAATTTTGGTGAATGACCGGATTGCTGACAGTATATTTCAACAAATCCAAACCCGACCGGATGAGTATTCGATTCTAGCGACGATGAACTTGAACGGCGATTACTTGTCTGATGCTGCTGCTGCAATTGTTGGTGGTTTAGGAATGGGGCCAGGGGCAAATATTGGCGATGCTAGTGCCATATTTGAAGCCACCCACGGCACAGCACCCAAACACGCTGGTTTAGATCGGATTAATCCCGGTTCACTGATTTTATCTGGTGTGATGATGCTGGAGTTTCTGGGATGGCAAGAAGCCGCAGACTTAATTAAGAAAGGTTTAGCGGATGCGATCGCTAACAGTCAAGTCACCTATGATTTAGCAAGGTTACTAGAACCGCCTGTTGAACCCTTAAAATGTTCTGAATTTGCCGAAGCGATAATTCAGCATTTTGGTTAAATAGGGCATGGGGCATGGGGCATTAGTTATTTTCCCCCTTGTCTCCCGATACAGTTCGGTTAAGACTTGATCCCCCCAACCCCCTTAAAAAGGGGGGCTAAAAACGGCTCTATTTCCCCCTTTTTAAGGGGAGCCAGCGCGGTCTTGGGGGTTTCCCCCATGAGTGACTGGCGTGGACTAAGGGGGATCTTTAAAGACTATGCACCTTAACCGAACGTATTGCCTTGTCTCCCACTCTCCAATCCCCACTCTTTTGAATATTTGTAGCCAGAATCTAAGAAAATAAAAACTGTTAACAGAGACTTAATTAATTCGCTGCAAAAACTTATATGACTATTAATCGACGCCATTTCTTGTTTTTACTTACAGCTGGTGCGGGTGCTTTTACGTTAGATGCTTGTGCATTAGCAGAAAACTCTCCTGACGGAAACACTGCAACTGCTGACACAACACCAAGGACAACAGGGGCTATCCAACTACCGCCTTTACCCTACGCATACGAAGCACTAGAACCACACATTGATGCTAAAACGATGCAGTTTCATCACGATAAACATCATGCAACTTATATCAAAAACCTGAATGCGGCACTAAATAAACACCCCGAACTTAAAGGCAAAACTGTTGAAGAATTGTTGCAGAAACTTGACACAGTACCAGAAGATATCCGCAAAACAGTACGCAATAATGGCGGTGGTCATGTGAACCACTCAATGTTTTGGAAAATTATGAAGCCGAAAGGGGGAGGAGAACCAACAGGAAATATCGCCTCCGCTATTAATCAAAATTTTGGCAATTTTGCAGCTTTCAAAAAACAGTTTAACGAAACTGGTGCTGGTCGTTTTGGTAGTGGTTGGGTTTGGCTAGTCCGTAACAAAAATGGCAAGCTGGAAATAACGTCTACAGCTAATCAAGATAGTCCCCTCAGTGAAGGCAAGTATCCCATTCTGGGTAATGACGTATGGGAACACGCATATTATCTTAATTACCAGAATCGCCGCGCTGATTATTTAGATGCTTGGTGGAATGTGATTAATTGGGATGAGATTAACAAGCGGTTTGCAGCAGCAAGTAAATTTGCTTAACAAAGCGACAAAGAAAAATTTCCCCTGCTGCTCCTGTCAAAGAGGTTTTTGAGCGGGTATACCAGTAGCACGGGGAAACTCAACTGGTGTGGCGGCTACCTTACGCAAATACACACAGTGGCGAATGCTGTGACTCAGGGGTGTTGTAAATTTTTCGATTGATTCAATGACACCACCCAACTGGTTCACAGCATTTTGCAAAGCTGTTGTTTCATCTTCTGTCCAATTACCGCGATAAATTATTGCTAAACCACCCAGTTTGAGTAATGGTAGAGCATATTCTGCACAGACACAGGCTGTCCCAACAGCACGGATCAGAACAATATCATAGGCTTGTCGGTGCTGAAGCTGCTGACCGATTTCTTCAGCCCTACCAACGAGAGTTTTGGCGTTGCTCAGGGCAAGATCAGTTAAGATTTTTTCGATAAAAGTAATTTTTTTCCGGGTTGAATCCATCAGAGTAATTGTGTAATTAGGTGCAGTGATTATCACTGGAACGCCGGGAAAACCCGCACCTGTACCAATATCAATTACAGATTTACCCTCTTGAAGAGATGGGATAAATTGCCCTTGTGGTGCAATTCCCCGCAGAGAATCCCAGAGATGTTTTTCCCAAAACTCTTGGGTGTCAGTAATGCGAGTCAAATTTAGTTGGCGATTACCTTCTAGAATTAATTCGTAAAGTCTCTGGAATTGCTCTTGCTGTTGAATAGTTGGTTGCCAATTGAGAGTTTGTTGCCATATTTCTGCCATTTCAGGCAATAAGTTTGTCATTAGGAATTTATGATTAATCTGCTTCCCTCTTATACCGTCGGTAGAGGGTCTTTGATTTTGGCTTCTAGTGTTTTTGGGTCAACTGATTCTAGCTCACCGTGGTTTAGTGTCCAGCAACGGTCTGCGATCGCTAACATATCCCCAGCATCGTGTGTCACTACCAACAGTGTCCAATCTTGTTTTAGTTTCGCTAATAAATTTACCAGTTGCCGACGCATTGACCAATCTAACCCAGCTGTGGGTTCATCCAATAACAGCACATTTGGCTGACGAATCAATTGCACTGCCAAAGCCAAACGTCGTTGCTGACCGCCACTCAAAGCATGAGGCGCTGCGGAAAGCGATAAATGCTCTAATCCCACCTCACTCAACGCTTGTTTCACTCGTTCTGACCCTAACTCAGGATGTCCTAAACGCAATTCTTCTAAAATCGAACCACCGCAAAAGTGCCGCTCTGGAAACTGAAACACCAACCCAGCCAATTGTTGTAGCTGTTCGGCCATGAGTTCTTGTTCCCGCCAGAAGAGTCCGCCAGTAGTGGGTTCGGCAAGTCCTGACAAAATTTCTAATAAGGTACTTTTACCAGAACCACTCGGGCCAATAATCAAACCTAGCTGCTGGGGTGCTAATTCCAAGTTGATCGATTTAAGAATCGCTGTTGGGCACGCTGTGGGGTGATAAATTAGATTTCGGAGATAGAGCATTTGTTAAGATTACCAAAAAGTCAGCGATTTACTGATTAACTACACTGGGAGCAACTGGAAAATTCTGAAACAATTTATAACGCACTCCCTGCGTTAATACCTTAATCTAGCAGGAAGAAGCTTTTGCTTATAGTTCTCTCCATTGTGGCAGACTCACTCCTAAACAATGGCTACAACAAGCCTGGGAACATGAAAAAATTACTCAAGTCAACCTTAATAGAAAATTTTGGCTGAAGCAGAGGCAAGTTAAATTTAACCATTTTTTGCATTTTAAGTAACACATACAACTATTTCAACCGCATTTATTCTGAGGGTTAAAATGACTAAAAGATTTTCTTCTTCTCAATTAGTAGGGTTTGCTCTCCTTACTAACCTTACTCAGACTGCTTTTGCCACTGCGTTCGCCTTTGGCGTTGCCCCTTGGGCAATCGCACTTAATCTCTGGGTAAATCCTTCCTTAGCTGGCGATCCATTTCGGACTAGCGAACCTCATCAAATTGGCGACCAAACAGAAGCAGCTTTTAAAGCGATTTTCCAACAGGGCAACTATTCAGCAGCAGAGCGTTATCTGCAACAAGCTCTATCCAAAGAGCCTAATGAACCTCTAGCTTATGCGCTCAAGGCATCTTTAGCATACGGAAATAAGGATTGGGCTAAACTAGACACCTACAGTCAGAAAACCCTAGAAACCGGACAAAAACTGATTTCTAGCGACCCATTACGTGGTAATTTATACACTGCGGTCGGTCATTTTTTAGAGGGAGCGGTAATTCTCACACGGGAGGGTACTGTCAACGGTGTGCCGCAAGCCTTCGGTCGGCTGCGGCAAGTATATGAATATTTAGATAAAGCCGAAGCGATTTCTACCAACGATCCAGAACTGAATTTAATCAAAGGTTATATGGATTTATTGTTGGCTGTTAATTTGCCTTTTGCTAGCCCAGATCAGGCAATTGGACGTTTAGAACAAAATGCTGCTCCTGGGTATCTCGTGGAGCGGGGTATTGCTCTTGCCTATCGGGATTTAAAACGGTATTCACAGGCATTAGAATATGTCAACCGGGCAATAAAAACCACATCCGATAATCCAGAGATTTATTATCTTAAAGCCCAAATCCTGAAAGAACTGGGGCAGAAAGAAAAAAGCCAGCAACTTATCCAAGAAGCGATCGCTAATTTTGATAAGGCATTGACTAAAAAATCTCAACTACCAGATGATTTAGTCAAACAAATTGAGGGTGAACGTAAAAATGCTGTTAGCTTAAAAAATCCTGGGTAATTGGGCATCGGGCATTGTAGATTATTCTCTCTATGCCCGACTTTGATATGCTTATTTTCATAAGACTAATTGAGATATGTAACCCAAATGCAGATTCAGTTTCGTGAGATTAATCCTTTTGATGTATGGATTTGGCTGAAGTTCAGCACAAATCCTTCTGAGCGGGAAAAACAGTATGTAGAAGAAGTTTTCAATTCCTGGTTTTATCTGGGTAAATTGGGTGCATTTAATGCCGAAAATCTCCAGGTGCAGGACACTGGACTCGACATAAACTATATGTATTATGATGAAAAAGGCTATGACAAAAGCTTGCTAGCGCTGATGCACAACATGGGCGAGTTTGAGTATGAAGGGCAATGGGCACGTTGTTGGCTTGATTTAGGAACCAGTGATGCGATCGCCCTAGATATTTTAATCAATGCCCTCACACAGCTTTCTGAAGAATATGTGGTCATTGAAGAATTGTACATCGGTGGTGAAAATTCAGATTGGTCTATTGAAAATAGTGAAAGTCGCCCTGAGTCTATTTACGATAATTAATTACAACAATGAATAAAGCAGGTGAAATTCGGATATTAGCCTTGGGGCTGATTCGAGATGGCGATCGCATATTTGTTTCTGAAGGCTACGACCCTGTAAAACAAGAAACATTTTATCGCGCTTTGGGTGGTGGTGTTGACTTTGGTGAAACCAGCCACAACGGTTTAGAAAGAGAATTTCAAGAAGAAATTCAGGCAGAATTAACGAATATTCGCTATTTGGGTTGTATAGAAAATCTATTTATCTTCAGTGGTAGGCAGGGGCACGAAATTATTCAGCTTTATCAATGCGATTTTGCTGATTCTAAGTTTTATCAATTAGAAAGCTTAGTGTTTTCTGAGTCAGAAACTCATAAACATCTGGCGTTGTGGATAGATATTTCTCGCTTCAAATCTGGGGAATTAAGATTAGTGCCAGAAGTATTTTTTGAATACTTGTAAACCAACTGTACGGTTGTCTATCAACACACTCAACTTTGGATAGATATTTTATGATTGCTTTAAATCAATGGAAGAGAGATTATTCCTTGAGAGTTTTGTGATTGTTTGTCAAGTAGCGGAATAATGCGATCGCTTCTCACTACTCATATCTATCCTTTTTTGACTTAATTACTTTGATAACGTCATCATGCTGTTGACCTTCTATATAATGATTCTAGATCATCTAATATAATTTGAAATATTGTATTCATTTGCTCAATAATATTAGCTTTCTTAGTTGTACTAAAAGCTGCCAAATCTTGTTCAAATTCTTTTGTTGATTCAATAAGCAAGTCCATTGTGCTGATTCCTAAGTTCAAATTCCAAACTTACTTCAAATTTAACAGCGATCGCTCTCAGAAATCCGCTTCCAGGAACTTGTAGTAATACCTGTTCATCTTTGATACCATAGCTTCCTTGAAAATTAAATTTATGCCAGCTAAATCACCCATATTCATAATTTTATTAGGACTTGTCATAACTCAAACCTTTGGATGCAGAAGTCATAGCGATAATTTAGCGATCGCTCAAACTTCACCAAAGCTAGCACCTCAAGAAATCGTGCAAGCAGGAGAAGTTCGGGCGTTACCAGGCAAGTTGGATACAATACCCGTCTTTAACAGCAACAGCCCAGAATGGGTTAAAACTGAGGGAATTTTACTTTCTACTTTTCCCCAAAAGGGTAAAAAAGTTCCAGCAGCGCACCTCAATTTTCCTTTTCAGGGACGCTTTGATTTATTTGCCCACCATTACAGCCACACTCCCAAAGATTTACAGACGCTATACCTGGGCGTAATTCTGCATAATCCTGGTAACAAACCTGTAACTGTAGATGTGTTGCAAGCCGCGAGTTATTTAATGCAAGATGCACCCTTTGTCACCTTACCGCCCTACCTGGAAAATAATGATGGCAAGGCTTACTCAGGGCCAGGCGATCGCGCTGTTGGTGATGTACTCCGAGGCATTAGACAGGCTGATTTTCCCGCAAAGCTGGTAATTCCCGCAGGACAAAGCCGGATGTTGCTAAATCATCCTATTCCCGTGCGAAATCTGCAAAAGCCAGTGAATGGTCGCTCTAGCTTTATGCGGCTGCGTAGTAGTGATAAAGTTTATACGGCAAGTTTGGCAATGTTTGCTAAAAAAAGTTCTGATAATAGCGATCGCGCACCCACTCTTGCAGAATGGCAAGCCTTACTAGATACCGGAAACTTCGCAGGGCCACGAGATAAAACCCCTACTCCTCCAGACGCTACAAGTGGGGTGCTGATTTATGGACGTGTAGCTGGTGTGTCTAGTGGTTCACAGTGGAAAGCAAAACTTGTGGATAACCCCAAAGCCACCAATCTCACGATTCCCCAGCGTGGCAAAGCTATTTCTTATGGTTTAGATACATTGAAAAGTGGTCGATTGGGTACTGAACAAATCCAAACGGCAAAGATGCTGGTACGCTATCCAGATACGGCATACGAAGCACATGGTAATTACGGGGTGGAATATAAGCTCACCTTACCTTTAAGTAACAAGACCAACCAAACCCAGACTGTGGCTGTCACTCTGGAAACACCTTTGAAGGAAGATAAGTTATCTCAAGGTGGTGTGCGTTTCCGTAAACCATCTCTAGATTTTCCTTTCTTCCGTGGTACAGTGCGGCTACGCTATTTTGATGACCAAGGTCAACAGCATACACGTTATGTACATCTATGGCACAGAACTGGTCAGGTTTTAGAACCATTGGTACAGCTTGTGCTTCCACCCTCCACTCAGCGAATTGTACAGGTAGATGTGATTTATCCACCAGATTCTACTCCACCACAGGTTTTGAGTGTGAAAACCTTAGAAAAGTAGGACGCGATTAATCAAAGACAGTAGGACGCGATTAATCAAAGACGCGATTAATCGCGTCTCTACTTTATTTGCCGCCGTAATAAAACGCAATTTCTTTCTCTTTTAGGGGTGCGAAATCAGCATCTACCAGCAATTGGTCGAGTTCTGCTTGGGAAATGTGTTTTGCGCCAATTCGCACAATGCGCGATCGCATAGTATTAGATACGCCACTGCGCTGTCTATTGCCTTCTAGCGCCATGACTTTACCATAAAGCTCTAGCTTGGCAGGTGGAATCGGAGAACCATCAAAATCAATTCCCTGGGCGATCGCTTCATCAATAGCATCAGCACCTGTGGTGGTTTGATTTCCTGGGTTAGTTTCGGTAGGCATGGGGATTTACTCTTCTTCGCTATGGGTAAATTTTACCAGCCTTGCTGACACCAAATCGGCTTTTTCCTGCCGAAGATTAATTGCAATTCTTTGCGTGAGAAATCTATCTTGAGTCAAATGATCTGCATCAAAAAACCTCTCCCTGGTTTTACTAGGCAAAACCGTCCCTCTCCGAGTCGGAGAGGGACAGACTTTAACTTTAGTTCAAGGCAGGGAGAGGTTCATCGAATTCACGTTAGACTAATCACGAGTTTGGCGTGTCACCAAACCACCAACAAACGCCCCTAAGATAGTGCCTGTCCATAGTCCTGTTGTGCTACCTTGCCACATTGCGCCTGGTGTCATCCAAGCGTTGCACATCTCCTTTAAACCCCAAGATTGATTTTGACACTTTTGGCTATGTAACATTAGGGTGATTTGCCCACTGGTGTAAGCACCAAAAAAACCTGATGACAGCGCCAAAAAAGTGCAAATTAAAACTCTATTCTTAATCATTGGTCATTTGTCATTGATTATTTTCTCCCTGCTCCCTCATTCCCAATGCCCAATGCCCAATGCCCAATGCCCCAATCCAATCAACCCGTATTTCTCATCCCAGCAGCAATACCATTAATAGTTAACAATGCTCCTCGCAATAACTCGCCTTTGCTGTAACGAGAGTGGATGACTCCAGATGTAGCATTAGTATTTTGGGACTGGCGGAGGCGCTTGAGTAGTGAAACTTGGATAAATCCCAAAGGTACAATTGTGCCATTGCGTAACTGCACTGATCTTTGCAATACAGGATCACCATCTAACAGTCGATTGTGATCGGTGATTTTTAGCACCAAATCTCTTGTCAGATAGAATTCGCTAGCAATTTGGTCAAAAACCTTGGCAAAGCGGAGTTGATCTTCTGGTTTTGATAATTCCTGGACGTAGTGATGCGCCATTTGCATATCTACTTTTGCCAATGTCATCTCGGCCTTAGAAACCACCATCTTGAAGAAAGGCCACTTAACGTAAAAGTAGCGCAGCAATTTTAAGTGTTCTTCTGGTTCTTCGTTTAAGAAGTCTTGCACAGCTGTACCAACGCCGTACCAAGAAGGCAGTAAAAAGCGGGTTTGTGTCCAGCTGAATACCCAAGGAATAGCTCGCAGACTGCTTAAATCTTTCTTCCCAGATGGACGACGGGCGGGACGGGAGCTAATTTGCAATTGGCTAATTTCTTCAATTGGGGTTACTTCATGGAAGAAGTCAACAAAATCAGGCTGTTCATAGATTAAAGCACGATAATGTTGACGCGATCGCGCCGCTAATTCTTCCATAATCTCATTCCAGGGTTCGATATCATCAAACCCTGTCCGCAGTAGACTAGCTTGAATTACAGCCGTAGTAATGGTTTCCATGTGGTACAAAGCCAAGTCCAACAAGGAATATTTGGAAGCTAAAACTTCCCCTTGTTCGGTAATCTTAATTCGCCCATTAATACTGTGACCCGGTTGAGCTAAAATCGCCTCGTAAGCTGGTCCGCCGCCTCGTCCCACAGAACCGCCGCGTCCGTGGAAAATCCGCAGATTCACGCCATAGTTTTCTGCTATTTGTTGTAGTGATTTTTGGGCTTTATGAATTTCCCAATTACTACTTAAAAAACCAGAGTCTTTGTTACTGTCAGAATACCCCAGCATCACTTCTTGCAAGTTAGGGGTGAGGGGGGAGGATGAATTTTCACCCGCACGCTCTGCCGTTTGTTCGTAGCCGCCGGCTAATAAAGCGCGATATAACGGGAGTTCAAACAGTTGGCGCATGACGCTTCTGGAGCGTTGCAAGTCTTCTACTGTCTCAAACAAAGGGACAACTTGAATAGTTCCGACAGCAATGGCGGGGTCAAAAAGTGTGGCTTCTTTGGCTAACAGCAACACTTCTAACACGTCGCTCACGTCGCGGCACATACTGATAATGTAAGTTTGGCAGATATTCAGACCAAATTCTTGTTGCAGCGATCGCACGACGCGAAAAGTTTCAATTACATCGTTGGTTTTTTCCGAAAATGGCAATTCTGCCGGAATTAATGGCCTCCGGGTTTGCAGTTCTCCTGTGAGCCAAGCGACTCTTTGCTCCTCAGATAGTTCGTTGTAAGGTTGAGATAATATTTGCAGGTATTCCAATATCTCATTGAGTGCATCGGCGTGGCGAGATGATTCTTGGCGAATATCTAGCCGTGTCAAGTTAAAACCAAAAATTTCTACCTGACAGACGAGATTTTCTAATTCTCGACAGCTTAAACCTGTTTCTGTTAAGTTGCGCTGAATCATCCGCAGTTCTGCTAAAAAGTCGGCTTCCGAACGATACAGGGGGCTGTCTTGATTTTTTGGCGTTTCCCGATTGTACAAAGCTAGATTGCGATCGCGAGTATTTTCCAGCCGTTTCAGCACATAAGCCAGTTTTAACCGATAAGGTTCTTGTCGATAACGCAGCGCCAGTGCGTCGTAGACTTCGCTTAACTGCGATTGATCCAATTCTAGAGATTCTAGTAAGTCTGGTAAAACATCGCTCCAGTGCATCGATACACTCAACAATTCAATCAGATGTTTTACTGACTGGATATATTTCCCTAGCACCATTTTGCGCTGATAGCAAGCTGTCTGCCAGGTGATTTCGGGTGTGACTGATGGGTTCCCATCCCTATCTGAGCCTACCCAAGAACCGAAAGAGCAAAAGTTTTTACTCGGTGGTTCTAGCCAAGGAAAGGTACTCGATAGCGTGTGTTTGAAACGTTTATACAGTTGGGGAATGCCATCAAATAAAACTTCTTGGAAGTAGTGCAGAGCATAATCTACTTCATCGAGCACAGTGGGTTTGAATTGGTGAAGTTCGTCGGTGCGCCACCACAGGCGAATTTCTTCAAGCAATTGTTCGCGGACATCTGCTGTTTCCCAAGAATATCCCCCGGCTGTAATCCCAGAATGGTTTTCCAAGGCATCCAGTTTTTGCAAGAGTTGTACTACCTGTCGCTGCTTATCCCGGATGGTATGACGAACAATTTCCGTCGGGTGTGCTGTGAAAACTAAGCGCACATCCAGATGGGCAATTAGACGTTGAATTTGCTGGGGTGGTACATTTAGTTTGAATAAATAGGGAAACAAGGCAGCAAAAGTACCTTTTGGTTTAACTTCTGCTTTTGGTACATAACTTTTTCTCAGAAAGTCTGCTGCTATTCCCGTGCTAACAGGCGCGTCATCTTCTCTTTGATTAGATGAATAGTTGACATTGGATGGTGTTTCTGGCTCTGTTTCTGCCTCATAGCGACTCAATTGCTGCCGTTGTTCGTATTCCTGCTCTATGATGTTAATCAACTGAAAATACAGAGCGAAAGCACGAGCTGCGCGAATGGCTTCGTTGATATTTAATTGTTCAATCAATTTGACGGCTGATGATGCTTGGTCATTTGTTGCTTGTCCTTCTGGTGAACATAAATCGCGCAACTGCCGCAATAGTTCTACCATGTTTTGACCGCATTCTTGCCGAAGAACTGACTCCCACAATTCTTCCACTACCTGAAGACGATGACGCAAAAATAATTCCGATACCGGGTATATATCCGCAGTTTGAGACGAAGAGTATAAAAGGGAACCCATATTCTCTATTGTTGTAAAGCTAATTACTGTTTACAGTTCTAGGTTTTGCACTTAATGCTCACCGGGTTGTTCCTGAGCAAATAATTATTTGGTGTATGTATTCTCATGTGGATTAGTTTCGTGTTCCTCTGGGAAGTCGAGATTCGGTAGGCGATCGCCTCGAAATAATTCTTCACTGGCTTCCCCTATAGCTTCCAGTGCTTTTACTGTAGCTTTTTCTGTAATCAGGAGCAGTACTATAGACGCTGTACCTATTTGTAAGAGAAAAGACTGAGGAATGCTAAACAGATTAAAATTGGACGCGGGGTTAGGTAAGGGCTGTTGGTTGGTTGCTGGCATTGGTAATTATTGGTTGTGAGAAGATGAGTAAAATAAATGCAAAACTTAATATCAATCCGACTTACAACCGTACAAGACTATCTTTGCCAATTTTACAAGCTCCGAAGGTAACAAAATTGTTAAAAAAAACCGCCGAAGTGTGATAGACCTATGGTTCTAGTTTACAAGTGCAAGCACTATCCCCCAACAATCGCTGACCGTAAAGTTAATTTCCCATGAAAATAGTATTACCAAATCGCCAGCAATCTTTAGTGCAGTGGGTAAGCCAAGCAATAGGGATTAACACTTTGGGAGTGAAAGTCCGGTTGCGGGGAAATGACCTTCATATTCTTTGCGAAGGTACAGAATGTCCGCAGCGTTGGCATACTTTGTCTGACTTGCTACAAGCACTACAGCAAACAGACTTGGATATCCTCACAAGCAACGAACAACCCTCAATATACCAAGTATTCGTCTACGGTCGCACAAAAGGGGAACACCGTCCCAAATGGTGCCATCGGGTTTACTTGAATCAAATCGATAGGCATATTGAGGAGGTACATCAAGCCCTGTTAGTAGACTCGAAAAAATCAATTCAACCGGGTGGGGCGCTAATTGTCTCTAACGAGAGTTTGGCTCGCCAAGGCAACCCAGAGGCGATCGCTCGCTATCTCAGTGAAACTCTGAGTTCGTTGGGAGTGTCAGTACAGGCAAAGATTAAGCCATATAAGCCAAAGAACTCTCAGCCAGAAGAAACTCGCTTGTGGATATTTTGCCAATCAAGCTATAGCCCTGATGCATCATTACTTGCTGAACCGATAGCCCAAAAGTTGCGTTATCTCAAACTTTCTGGCTACCAAGATGCAGTGATTGTTTCCCAGGTAAACGGCGAAACTGCGCCTGATTGGTTGTTAAGAGTGGATTTGACACCAGCAGAGGTGATGCTTAAAGAGTGGGCGCGTTGGGGGGATGTGCAAGCGATCGCTCGATTATTAACTGAGGTATTATCAGAGTTAAAAGTTGCTGTTCAAGTTTCTCTCAAAGAATCAACCCTACATATCTTTTGTACCCCAGCTTTAGATTTCTTAGAAATCGCCCCAGTTCCAGATCAGGTGGTGTGCTTAGAGGCGATTTTACCCCAGTTAGAAGCGATCGCTCCCCAAGGAATTCTCGCCGCCACCGTCTACGGACAAAAAGCAGGGGACAAACAACCCACTTGGATTGATTGGCTAACTTTACCTGCTGCGGAGAATCCCACCTTTGCCACATCACCCCTAGAGTTGGCGAATACTGGCGATGAACCTGCAATCGTTTTTTTACTAGAGCGCTTGCTCAATCCTGATTTGGATTGGCGACTATTGACAGGTGGAATTCGCGTCCTCCTGCTGAACAAAAATGATTTATTGCACATCATGTGTGATGCACCTGTTTGTCCAGGGCGTGAACAAGTAGCAAACAAAACTACCCAGTTTATCCGCCAGTTAAAAATTCCCGGTATTATGGGGATACGTGTCTACGGTCGCCGTGCCGGGAATAAAGAACCTTTTTGGCACTATGGACTTGATCTTGAGCATCGCCGACGTTTAGTCCCAGAAGCAACGCCAGAATTTGCTGCTACTTCTAAATACGTTAACGATCTGATAATCTCTGAGAGTGGTGAGCCAATTTTGCGCCCCGACTTGACGACAGAGGAGGTTCAAAGTTTTGTGACAGAAATAGCGCGAGATTGGATGGTAACGGCAAGTACAACAGCGAAAAAATTATTGTTGAAAAGCCAGCTATTTACCGAAAGCCACCAGTTAGCGGAACAGAACCCTAATGTTCAAGGACTTAAAACTGCTTTGGTTTGGGGAACACTAGGATTATTACTCACCCTCCAAACTGATTGGGTGTTGGGTCAAATTATTGCCCGCACTACACCCAGCAATATCTCGCCTCTATCATCTTCTAAGAAAAATCAGAGTCAGAAAACGACATTTTTTACCAACACCTCTCCAAATCAGAGTTCTGTATTCAATGCTTCTGAGTTCACCCAAAATGATGATACGCCGATAAAGAATTTAGCAGCCGCACCACTGAAGGAAAAAGCAACCGCTACCGCTATTCTTTTAGCAGCGCGATCGCAAATGCCAAGTTTCAATGTCAGGCAGTTAGACGAGCAACTGGTACTGTATAAACAGCGTTTGGCTAGCACTGGTAGTCCGCCCCATGTGTTGATTATTGGCTCCTCCCGCGCCCTCAGGGGAATAGATCCAGCAGCACTTTCTAAAGCTTTAGGAACTCAGAGCTATCCAAATATTGACGTGTTTAACTTTGGGATCAACGGTGCTACCGCCCAAGTTGTAGACTTTGTGATTCGCCGGGTACTGGAACCATCAGAACTGCCTAAAATAATTCTTTGGGCAGATGGTGCCCGTGCTTTCAACAGTGGACGCGAGGATATTACCTTTAAATCCATCGCTGCATCAGCTGGTTATAAACAAGCATTCCAAAAAACGCCAATAACTGAAAATAGTAATGATTTGCCCGAAAATACGGTAAATTCGGGACAAAAAAAGACAAGTGAGGAAAAATCGGAGATTAGTCCCTATCAAGCTGTCAATCAGTCATTAAATCAAGCTCTGGCATCTGTTTCTGCTACCTATCAAAACCGCGACCAAATCAAAAGTTTACTCCAAAAACAACTGCTCATACTTGTTCGTAATCAGACAGTTGCATCAGATAGACAGCTAACAGACGGTACTTCAGACGAGAGTATTTCTCAACAAGCAGTTGACTTTGATGGCTTTCTACCTTTGTCTATTCGCTTCAATCCCGCTAGATACTATCAAAAACATTCTAGAGTTACCGGAAATTACGACAACGACTATAAATCTTTCCAAGTAGAAGGAGAGCAAGATGCTGCCTTTCAAGACGTGCTTCAGTTTGCCCAGTCTCAGAAAATTTCCTTAGTGTTTGTCAATATGCCGATGACAGGAGATTATTTAGATCCAGTGCGTAGACAACATGAACAAGAATTTCAGCAATATATGTCGCGTTTAGCTACTAATCCTAACTTTATTTATCGTGATTTTAGCCAACAGTGGATAAAAGCAAATGACTACTTTTCTGACCCTAGCCACCTCAACCGCTTTGGAGCATACGAAGTCTCGAAAAAACTGGCTAATGACCCGATGATTCCTTGGCCAGCGAAGTAAGGGAGTGGGGAGTGGGAATAATGACAAATGACAAATGACAAATGACAAATGACAAATGACAAATGACAAATGACAAATGACAAATGACAAATGACAAATGACAAATGACAAATGACAAATGACAAATGACTAAAAAATGAACTTTATATCAATTTTCTATGGACTGTTCTTGTTGAGTGTATTAGGAATTTACTGGTCTTTAGGACAACAGAAATTGCGATTGTGGACGCTGCTAATTGCCAGTTTGGTTTTCTACGCATCTTTGCATATCCAGTACATACCATTACTCTTAGCATTGACATTTATTAATTTCCGTGTGGGGCTGGAGATTGGGAAAAATACATCACCAGGAAAACATTCTCGTGACTGGCAAATTTCTAATGAAGAGTGGCAATTTGCCCAAGGGGACTGGAATCTTCGTCGTCTAAAACTTTTGTGGCTGGGTATAAGTCTAAATGTTTTACTGTTACTAGCTTTTAAATATCTGACCCCTTTCTTAAAGTTTGTTTTCCATGTGCAAACAAACTCACCAGATAGCTCTTTTAAATTGATTGCACCCTTGGGAATTTCATTTTTCACCTTTGAATGCATTGCTTATTTAATAGATGTCTATCGCGGTGCCCCTGCTACTGAGCAGTTTCTCAAATTTGCCACCTACAAATTATTCTTTGCCAAACTGATTTCAGGCCCAATTACGCGCTATCACAACTTAGCAAATCAATTCAATACATTAGACTTCCCCAGTACCGATAGAATAGCTGAGGCGCTGTGGTTGATTGCTAGGGGTGCAGTCAAAAAAGGTATTTTTGCAGACCATCTAGGAATTTTCGTCGATTTATCTTTTGGTAATCTGCAACGTGCGGGTAGTACCGATCTTTGGTTAGCTACATTCGCCTACGGCTTGCAGTTATATCTAGATTTCAACGGTTACGTAGACATTGCCCGTGGTAGTGCTTTGCTTTTCGGCTTGGTTCTACCTGAGAATTTCGATTTTCCCTACTTCAGCACCAATATTGCAGAATTTTGGCGGCGCTGGCATATCACTCTAGGAGATTGGCTACGTAACTATGTCTACTTTCCTTTGGGTGGTTCCCGTCGGGGTTTAGTCCGTACCTGCTGGAATTTATTTATTGTGATGTTAATCGCCGGTATCTGGCACGGTGCTGCCTTGGGTTATGTAGTTTGGGGCATATTCCACGGGTTAGCCTTGGCAGTTCATCGACTTACAGATATTATCAGCGATCGCTTTGAAAATCTAGAACAATTCTGGCAAAATCCTCTGGGTATCTTTGTCGCTTGGTTATTGACGCAACTGATGGTTTTTACCTCTTGGATTTGGTTCCGCTTACCTAATCTCCAAGATTCTTCTTTGGTAATTCGGCATCTTTGGCGTTATCCTGCTGATGCTCAGTTTGCTCAAAAGGTCTATGTAGAAGCCTTAAATATCAGCCAATCCCAACTCACTTGGATACTTCTAGCTTTAGCTGCCCTGATGACTATAGTCTATGCCTTCAACCGAATGCTGAAGTTAGAGTTTAACTGGCCTCTTAAACTTGTTTTCGTCCCTCTATGTTTCTACGCTGTTTGGTTATTAGCTCCTGAAGGCAGTTTGCCCTACATCTACTTTGATTTTTAAAATTCCCCAACACTGAAAAAATTAACTCAAATATTAATGTAATGACGCTATAGAAATTATTATCTAGTTACAAGTCAGCAAAACTTAAAAATTTTCCCACAGGCTAATTGTAATTAATTCAACCAGATAACAGAAATATCCTATCTTTGGTATACAACCTGATTGCTCGTCTTCACATTTACTTTATAAATAGCCTCTTAATGTTAGTACTATCTTGTAATTGAAACCAAGTTTCCCGTGTTCTACTTATAAAAACTAGCTTTCCCTGTCTAATCTTTTTTCACAAGGGATATTTTTTATCAACATGAAAAGCAACAAAAAGAAAAGTACCTTTAAGCTTTTAGCTACGGTAGCTGGAGTAGTTTTAACGACCGGACTGACTGTAGATCGTTCTGCTAAGACTGTTCAGGCTGCCCAGTTTAATTATTCTTATTCTGGTGCCGGAGTTGAAGCTAGTGGAGTCTTGACAACCACTGACAGCAGTGACGCAAATGGCTACCTAACAATCACGGGTATTACAGGACAGCGAAATGGCGCGACAATTACGGCACTACTACCTCCTGGTAGTTTTCCAAATGACGTTCCGCCGTTCGGAGTGCCTAACGATAATCTTTTCTCGACAACACAACCATTCCTTACCTTCAATGGTTTTTCTTACTTAGTTGGTACTCAACCTGAAAACGTTTTTTATTATCAGGATACAGGGGGGTATGCAGAAACTGACGATCCGAATGGTGATCCAGTTAATTACAGATTATTGAATAAATTTGATGTTCAGCCTGTACCCGAACCTGGCAGTGTGGGTGGTTTGAGCGTGGTTCTTCTGGGCGGCATCTGGCTGCTAAAGAGAAAATCTGCTCCCAGGTAGGTTCAAACATCAACCTGCTGAAAAAGTAGGATTTTCTTAATACTACCTATAATCCCCATTAAGGCTGGAGTTGATAATTGACTCCAGTCCAAAGCCGACCGATCACGTTGAGGGAGCCATCCAAGTCATTAAAACCTTAAATCGTGACTTTTCTTATTATTTAATAGTAGAAAAACTTTACATTTCGATGAGATTATTAAATAATAATGTTACAGAATATTAAGTTACAGATTAGTCAAAGTAAATTCATCTAAACTGTAATTCAACAGGCAACAATAAATCCGCTTGTTCCATTTTTAATAACATACAGCACTTATAAAATAATGACCACAACCTTACAACGGCGCTCTGACGCTAACGTATGGGATCGCTTTTGCGAGTGGATCACCAGCACCGACAACCGGATCTATATTGGTTGGTTCGGTGTGTTGATGATTCCTACCCTGTTAGCTGCTACCACCTGCTTCGTGATTGCCTTTATCGCTGCTCCTCCTGTGGACATCGATGGTATCCGCGAACCAGTTGCAGGTTCTTTGATCTACGGAAACAACATCATCTCTGGTGCGGTTGTTCCTTCTTCCAACGCCATCGGCTTGCACTTCTACCCAATCTGGGAAGCAGCTTCCTTAGATGAGTGGTTGTACAACGGTGGTCCTTACCAATTGGTAGTTTTCCACTTCTTGATCGGTTGCGCTTGCTACCTCGGTCGTCAGTGGGAACTTTCTTACCGCTTGGGTATGCGTCCTTGGATCTGTGTAGCTTACAGTGCGCCTTTGGCTTCTGCTTGTGCAGTATTCTTGATCTACCCCATCGGTCAAGGTTCTTTCTCTGATGGTATGCCTTTGGGTATCTCTGGAACCTTCAACTTCATGATTGTGTTCCAAGCAGAACACAATATCTTGATGCACCCCTTCCATATGTTAGGTGTGGCTGGTGTATTCGGTGGTTCCTTGTTCTCCGCAATGCACGGTTCTCTAGTAACCTCTTCCTTGGTTCGTGAGACAACCGAAAGCGAATCGTTAAACTACGGTTACAAGTTCGGTCAAGAAGAAGAGACTTACAACATCGTTGCAGCTCACGGCTACTTCGGTCGTCTAATCTTCCAATACGCTTCTTTCAACAACAGCCGTTCACTGCACTTCTTCCTCGCAGCATGGCCTGTCGTCGGTATCTGGTTCACCGCTTTGGGTATCAGCACGATGGCATTCAACCTAAACGGTTTCAACTTCAACCAATCCGTCCTTGACTCTCAAGGTCGCGTCATCAACACCTGGGCAGACGTAATCAACCGCGCTAACTTGGGTATGGAAGTAATGCACGAGCGCAACGCTCACAACTTCCCCCTAGACTTAGCTGCTGGTGAAGTTACTCCCGTAGCTTTGACTGCTCCTGCTATCAACGGTTAATACTTCGTATTAGCTAAATAAAAAGCGCCCTCCAGAAATGGGGGGCGTTTTTTTGTCAATCTATCTATTACAATCATTTTTTAAATTGGTATATAGCAGTTCTCGTTTACGTGAGGTACACCCGTAGGGGCACGGCATGCCGTGCCCCTACACCTTGGGATATAACGTTGTACCGCATCTGAATGGGAATTGCTATAACTCCTATGAGAGTTGATAAAACTACAATTTTGATAGAATCTCCGGCAACAGATAGCTGGGAACTTTAGATAAAGCTAGATTTTGTCCTTGTATCCCTAATTCATTATGAAAAGCACGAATTGTTTTCACTATATAAGCGAAAGTTGTTTGATAAGCCTCTGGTTGTTTACTTAATCCGTTTAGGGCTTGCAAATGGTTGTCTAATGCTACTTCTAGATGTTGAGAACGTATTGCTTTGTCACCATTGTAAGACTTATCTATTACTAGCTGATAGTGTGCCAGTCCCAAGTTATTGTGAGAGGCAAACAAATCAAAACTTAAAGAAGTGCTGCTAAGTGAATGAGCCAAAGCTATAGCTTCTTCGTAAGCACTGATGCATAATTGCAGATATTTTTGCCGTGCTTCTTTAGTTGTCTGAGATAAATTTGCTAGATGCCAGTAGGCAGTACCCAGATTATTTTGTGTAGCGGCACAGGCATTAGGAACATTAGCTGGGGTGCGATATTTAAGAGCTTCGCTATAGACATCAATAGCTAGTTGTAAATTTTGGGCAGGTTGTTCGTATTGTGCGAGATTCCAATAGGCAGTACCGATATTGTTTTGAATCATGCCATACTTAAGCGGTTCCTGTTCGGGGTTGTAGTGTACAAGTGCTTCGTTGTAAGCTGCGATCGCTTTCTTTAAATGCACAATCGGTTGATTATATTGCCCTAGATGCCAGTAAGCAGTACCCAAATTGTTTTGACAAGCAGCATACTTTAATGAATCCATATCGACTGTACGGTAGTTGAGTGCTTCGCCATAAGCTACAACTGCTTGTTGCCAATTCTCAGATGGGTGAGAAAAACGAGCTAAATCACCATAAGCTGTCCCCAAATTATTTTGCACACGAGCGTAAGTTTCCGAATGTGTCTCTGGCGAAATCATCTTTAACGCCAATTGATAAAATTCTATTGCTTGCTCTATGTAAGTTTGTCCCTCTTCAGAATTGGGTGGTGTACGGTATAGCATCCAGTAAAGCGTACCCAAGTCATTCAAGATATCCGGGAGTTGCGGTGAAGTTTCGTCATAACTAATTGCCTCCTGATAAGCAATAATTGCTACCATCAGATTTTCTAAAGTTGACTCTCCTTGTTCAATGCGAAGGCGGTATAAAGTGCCTAAGCGATGATAAGCTTCTGCCAGTAACTCCCCTGGAGCTTGCTTTCCGTGTAGTTTTTCAATTTCTAATAAAATCTCTTGCGGTTGCAAGTAATCTCCTGTATCTTGAGCAATATTTGTGTTGATTGTTGCTATTACTAGCTCCGTTAATTCGCTGCTAATATGAGACAAAGACGACAACGATTGATTATTACTCCCACTACCAGACCTAATAGTAGATTCTTGCTGTTGTGGCACATTCTTCAATAAATCGGTTGTTGACGATAAAGCTTCTTGTGTCTCTGCTGAAAAATCGGAACTATTCTCAAACTTTAACTCGGTGGCTGCGGTTCTCAGTTCTGTTTGAGTAACTGATTCATCTAGAATCGACTGCTCAATATTCCCTAAATCCCAGCTTTTTGAACTAGAAAAACGTTCTGGATAGCCTGAATTTTGAGTCGCTGGTGTGGGTTCTCCAGCAAACACAAATACGCCAGTCCGGCAACGCCAAAACTGTGGTGCTGATTGCTTAATGGCAGATAACCAAGGACGCGGTATCCACAGCAGCAAATTAGATTCTAAAAATCGACTGGATTCTTGTGTAGAGAAATATTGCTCGCTTAAGCGGAGATAGTGCAAAAATAAACGTTGTATCGCCACTGGTTGCTTAGTTAGCTGTTCCACACCGACAATCTGAAATGCTGGTATTGGAAAAGGTTTTCCTTGGCTATCTTTTGATACTGCAAAAATTGGCGGTGGATAATTAGCTAACCATTGATTTATTTGAACTATGGGATTAGGATCGTTTAAATTCAAACGCAACGTGACTAATCGCGGATAAGCTGGAGTGCTATTTTCCTGGCCATTTGATGGCTGACATAGCACTTTTCCAACGGGATAGGCCAATGTAGAATGCAAACGTGCCGCTACTTGATTTCTCAAGTGTAAATCATCACAGACTGCTAAAAAAAGTTGACGGCGTAAGCCAAGACTTAAGGCAAGTTTTAGGCGTTGGTACACTTGCCGATTCCACGTAAAATTATCGTTGTGTGCAGTATCATTCACGCTCATGGCGGCTAAAGAGCCAAAACACAATATGTATTAACTTTCTGGACGCATCAAAGTGAGATGAAAATCTCATAATTAAAATGATTTTTAAGTGGATGTTATGCTGCTCATGATAAATTGAGCCTTTCAGGTTTATGAAGATTAGAGTATATAATTATACTTTTACTAATTCAATTTTAACAAAAAATAAAAAAGCAGGCCCCTCTTAAAATCGGAACCTGAAAAACTATAAAGATGAAATTTTATGAAAATATTTTATGCTCAACTGCTCTGGGAAACAAAGAAGCCGACGAAAATCACGCCGCCAACCAAAGCTGCCGCAAGGATTCCTAATATGATATAGGTTCGCTTTTGCCCTGCGGTGGGAGGTTCTGCTTGATAAATCTTTGGTTCTTGAGCAAAATTATTTAGACGACCGCCTTCTTCGTTTGTATAGGGCATGAATTAATTCCTTTATCTTAATTATCATTGATTTAATGTTACATAAGTACTAAATCACCTTTCAACCTCCAGACAAATCGTTACATTTGGGCATTGGGCATTGGGCATTTTGAAACCTGGAGTAGTGCGGGCAGCGTTCGACTGAGCGCTCACGCCGAAGTCTTGCCCACTACTCCCAGGATCAAGATGCTCCCACTACTTTTAAAAACTATGATTCTCAAAATAGATGTGGTTTAAACATATAAAATTTCCCCATGCCCCATGCCCTAACTAGTAATTGTCCCAGTCAGAGGAGAACTAGGACTAGCGTAATCTTTGATGGGCATCCTGCCAGCAAGGTATGCTAGACGACCGGCGACTGTTGCTAAATTCATCGCACGAGCCATTGCTGCTGGGTTTTGAGAAAGAGCGATCGCACTATTAATCAACAAGGCATCTGCTCCCAATTCCATTGCCTGGGCAGCTTGGGAGGGTGAACCAATACCAGCATCTACCACCACCGGCACACTAGCATTTTCGATGATGATTTGAATATTAGCAGTTGTTTTCAGCCCTTGTCCAGATCCAATTGGCGATGCCAAAGGCATTACTGTAGCACAGCCTACTTCTTCTAAACGCTTGGCTAACATCGGGTCAGCATTGATATAGGGCAATACTGCAAAGCCTTCTTTAACTAATTGTTCTGCTGCTTGCAACGTCCCAATTGGATCTGGGAGTAAATATTTAAGGTCGGGTATTACTTCTAACTTGACAAAATTATTATCTTCCTGCCCTAACAATTTCGCCATTTCTCGCCCCAAACGCGCCACCCGAATCGCCTCTTCAGCAGTTTGACAACCTGCGGTATTGGGTAACATCCAGATTTTCGTCCAATCTAAGGCTTCAGCTAAACCTTCATGTCCAGGAGCTTTGGTTTGTACCCGGCGGACTGCTACGGTGACAATCTGGCAATCACTGGCGGCGATACTTTGCTGCATTTCCTCAATGTTGCGATACTTACCAGTTCCCGTCATCAAGCGCGATTGGAAGGTTTTGCCAGCAATAACCAATGGGGAGTCGGTAGAGACGTGATTAATCGCATCTGTAGGAAGTGGGGTGGTATTACGCCCGTTGGAGAAATTGGCAGAGTGAGTCAGCATCGGGGTAGAGGTAGATGGCTTAGTGTGGAAGCGGGAATAGTGGAAATCAGCAAGTAGGGGGTCAGACTTTTGTGACAAAATTAAATCGGCAATCAATGCTGCTGTTACGGGTGCAAGTAAAATCCCGTTACGGTAATGACCAGTAGCAAGGGTTAAATTTTGACAGTGGCTAGTTCCAAGGATGGGTAATTCATCAGGGGTGGCTGGGCGAAATCCCCACCAAAATTCCTGGATGGGATAATGCTTTAGTTGCGGATACAGCCGGATGGCAGCTTGTAGTAATGTTTGAATGCCTTCTGGGGTATTGTCAGGGATAAAGCCAACGTCTTCGCTTGTTGCCCCAATTATCAGGCGATCGCGTCTCGGTACGATGTAAATATCTTGCCCAAACAAAACCCGTTTTAAGGGCAATTCCGGCACAAATTCCGGTATCCGCACACTCAGCATTTGTCCTTTTTTGGGGCGTACTGGTAGTGGTAACAACTCATTTGACCAAGAACCGGAAGTTAAAACATAGTGCGCGGCGCGAATTACCCCAGCATTGGTTTGCACACCAACCACTTGCCCCTGCTGCTGTAAAAATGCGTCTACTGTAACGCCGTCTTTGAGTTCAACCCCAACAGACTCAGCCGCCGTCCACAATACGCGAGCTAAAGCCCGATTATCAACTTGTGCGTCTTCAGGATACCACCAGCCACCAGCTACCTCTGCTCCCAATCCTGGCTGATATTGATGAATTGTCTCTTTGTCTAACCAGTAAGCCGGGGATGAGAGAGTATTTTCTTCCTCTGCTCCCCCTGCTCCCCTGCCCCCTTGCCCCCCTGCCTCTTCAAAAAAGGGTGCGAGGACACCGCAGGGACGGTAGCCAGTATTTAAGCTGGTCAGTTCTTCTAGTTTGCGCGTCCAGTCGGGATATAAAGCACGCGATCGCCAACACAAGGCACGCATTACCCCATTAGTGATGTTTTCCGCATCTGGTGCTAACATCCCCGCAGCGGCGTGGGTAGCGGCGGCTTGGAAGTCACGACAAAGCACGGTGACACTTGTCCCGCGCAGTTTGAGTTCAATGGCGATCGCTAAACCAATAACGCCGCCACCAATAATTACAATGTCACTAGTCATTAGTCATTTATCATTAGTACATAACTAATAACTCATAATTAAAGACGGATCTATTGTTACCACAAAGCTCGAATTGGTTCGTTGCCTTGATTTACATCGCTGGATGGCGTGCCTGTTCCTGAAGTATCTGTATTGCCGTCTGTTGTACTGTCAGAAGGTGATGTTGAATCATCAGAATTTTGGGCAACACTGCTCCTGTTATCAGGTCTTGGGGCTACAATACTGCGCCTAGTTGAGTTTGTTTCGGTTGTTTCATTTCCTTCAGTTGCAGTTTCATCATTCTTGCTGCCAGCACTGCTATTAACATTGATATTAGCTGGTAGGACTTGTGATTTTTTGCCACCGGGAGCGTTAGCGCTTTGTACGCCCATCGGAAAGTTGATGCCTAGTAATGTACCAAGCAGAATGGCTAAACCTCCAGCCATCAAAATTAAGGGTGTCCATCTACCCATCTTGTTTTACTCCTTTTTAACCTTTTGGTGTCCACACTATTCGAGAACCTTGTCCCCAAAATCCATCAAACTTTGTCACTTTGACATCGCCTAAAACCTGAGTTTGGCAAGCTAAACGTAGGTCTGTTGTAGGAGAATGGGGAGGAAACGAACGCCGCGCTCGGTCACGCCAATTCGCTGCTGATACTTTGCCTTCTACTTTAACTGTACAAGTACCGCAACTGCCAATGCCCCGACAGTTTATGATCTTAGTACCGTCATTGTAGAGGTCAATACTATTTTGCAGCAAAATATTTCGGAGATTGCTACCATTTTCGCACTCAATTGTTTTACCTTGAGCTAATACATTAGGCATTTTTAAATTGCCAAACTGGCATTTTGTTGTATATTGACACATTGCCTCGAAAGTTGTCTCGTCGGTGCCAGTTTTATGACCACGATTTCGTCACCTCAACTTTGGCTCTATGACACTACACTACGGGATGGCACTCAGCGCGAGGGGCTATCAGTATCCATAGAAGATAAGTTACGTATTGCCAAGAGACTCGATCAACTAGGAATTCCCTTCATTGAAGGCGGTTGGCCTGGTGCCAATCCTAAGGATGTACAATTTTTCTGGCAACTTCAAGAAGATCCGCTAAAACAAGCTGAAATTGTGGCTTTTTGTTCGACTCGCCGCCCCAACACCACTGCCGCAACGGAACCGATGTTACAGGCTATTTTGGCTGCGGGGACTCGTTGGGTAACGATTTTTGGCAAGTCTTGGGATTTACACGTTACAACCGGACTCAAGACGACATTAGAAGAAAATTTGGCGATGATTAGCGACACGATTGAGTACCTCCGTTCTCAAGGACGTCGCATTATCTACGATGCCGAACATTGGTTTGATGGCTACAAGCACAATCCAGATTATGCTTTACAGACATTAGAAGTTGCGATCGCATCTGGTGTTGAATGGCTAGTCTTGTGTGATACCAATGGTGGTACTTTACCCCACGAAATTAGCCAAATTGTTCAAGATGTCAATAGTTATTTGTCCTCGGTCATTAGTCAAGAACCAATGACTAAGGACAAAGGACAAAGGACAATTCCTAAAATTGGAATTCATACTCATAACGATTCGGAAATGGCGGTTGCTAACGCAATAGCCGCCGTTATGGCAGGGGCAACGATGGTACAGGGGACAATTAACGGTTACGGTGAACGTTGCGGTAATGCTAACCTTTGTTCGTTAATTCCCAATTTACAACTGAAAGCGGGTTACAGTTGTATCACAGAAGACCAGCTCACACAACTTACAGAAGCTAGTCGTTTTGTGAGTGAGGTGGTCAACCTCGCGCCAGATGAACACGCTCCCTTTGTGGGACGTTCGGCTTTTGCCCACAAGGGCGGTATTCATGTATCAGCGGTAGAACGTAATCCCTTAACTTACGAACACATTCAACCGGAACAAGTCGGGAATCATCGCCGCATCGTGATTTCTGAACAGTCTGGACTCAGCAATGTGATCGCCAAAGCCCGCAGTTTTGGGATTAACCTCGATCAGCAAAAGGCAGAGGCTAGAGAAATTCTCCAGCGCCTCAAAGATTTGGAGAGTGAAGGATTTCAATTTGAAGCAGCAGAGGCGAGTTTTGCGCTATTGATGCACGAAGCTTTGGGCGATCGCCAGAAGTTTTTTGAAGTCAAGGGTTTTCAAGTGCACTGTGATTTGATTGAGGGGAAAGAAACTAGCAATGCCCTAGCTACGGTCAAAATAGCTGTTGAGGGGAAAAATATTTTGGAGGCGGCGGAAGGTAACGGTCCCGTTGCTGCATTGGATGCGGCTTTACGCAAGGCTTTGGTGAACTTTTATCCCCAAATAGCAACCTTTGATTTGACAGATTACAAAGTGCGGATTCTCAACGGACATACGGGGACTGCGGCGAAAACCCGTGTGTTAGTAGAATCAGGCAATGGTCATCAACGCTGGACGACTGTAGGGGTTTCCACAAATATTTTGGCGGCTTCTTATCAAGCGGTGGTAGAGGGCTTGGAATACGGTTTGTTGTTGCACTCTCAAGCAGAAGCGGCTTTGAAAGCTTCTATCTGACAAAATAGGTAGGGGAATTCATGAACTGTCCCTACAGCGTGTAGTTTTGCGTAAGTCCTATTTCTATGCCTTCCATATCTGTCGGCTTAACTTTTGTCTGCTTCTTCATCCAGCAATGTTGGCAATTATTGTAATCAGGCTTTGATTCGTTCTTGTTTATAACCTCGCCCGCAAGTGGCGCGAAAAAGTTCTTGTGTCTCAAGGCAGGTAGAAGCCCCACCCCTTGTGGGTGGCTTAGTTTAATTGCGAATTGCGAATTGCTTTCATCCTGGTTCATAGTTGCTAATGCACACTTTTTAACTTTTCTTATCTTGTACTACAACTTCCATATCTTCATCTTCATCTTTCCAAGCTGGATCGTACCGAAAGATTTGCTGAGTAACTTGTTTTTTGGTAATTATGTTAATTAATTTATCAACATTTTTCAATAACCAAAAATATCTTTTTATGCCTATAGGTTCATTGAATGGGAACCTAAGTAGTTCTGGATAAAAACTTTTAATCAAATCATTGGCAAGCATTTGATAACGCTTATATTCGGACGGCAAACTTAACATTATTTCCATAATTTTACGATGAGAAAAGGGAGATATGCGGAACGCATTGTTGACGTTGCCATATTGTTGTGGTCCAGACCAACACCCTAATCTCTGTTCTATAAATACAATGTCTAATACTGTAAGAGTGTTTTTAATTGGTAAATTACTCAGCCATTTATTTGATTGCTCTTTAAGGTAAAGCGTACCTGGGACATCAATTCTTCGTAAAAGTTCCTTTGGAGAAATATCAGTGGATTCTGTATCAGAAACGCGCCAATAAAGTGAACGTCCAACTTCGCCACCCAGTCCAAGTAATAATCCACGTGACGAATCTAACTGTTTAAGTGTCCGAACATTTTTCCATGAATTTCCAGCAACACAATTTCCAACTCTATACAACCATTCGTTTAGTTCTGTTTCCGTTACCTGTTGAATTTCTATAATCCGATGATTTAATCTATGCCTCTTGGCGATCGCAGAGGCGACTTCACAATCCAGTTTTCCTCCTTTACCAGGTGTTCTGATTGTGAAAAATTCAATGTTTTGGAGATATTCCCGCGCACACGCTAAGAGCATCCTTGAGTCTCTTCCAGCTGTTAATGCCATATAAACTGGAGAATTCTCAGCAAATGCTGCGATATTCTTCTTGATCAGAGATCCCATTTCATATATTGAGTTGTCAATATCTTGAGTCGGAGTTATTTCCTCAGTAAGCCAATGTCTTGTTGATTGCCAATTATTCAAATCTAAAAAATGATTGGGCAATAGTCGTTCAACTGAATGTCTTGGGGTTGACCCAAAGGGATACCAGTTATCCTTTCTAGGAATATCTAGGCTATTAATTAACTCATAATTATCTCCACAATCTTCCGAATATGGAATTAAGGCTGTTGAGGAAGCAGCAATCTGCTGTCGAGCGCAGAAAACCATTGAGAGGGAACCTATGGCATCTAAATAAACACGCGAAATATTCGCTGTGAGAAAGATAGCAGCGAAACGTCCACCAAAGTCATAAAGGGATGATTCCAGTTGAGAAGCAGCGCTGCTATCCTGGGGAGACACTGACATCTGTAAGTTTTTCTTCAGCAATAGGCCATTTGAATCAACTGCATAGCCAAGCAACCATCCTATGGAAGATGAATCAGATGCAAGAATTTCAATTACTGGCAAATCTGGATGAAAGCCTAAGCACCAAGAACCGCTACGTCGTATATTCCAATTTTCTGGTATGTAATTTTCTGTTTGACAGAGAAGAAACTGTCCGATTAAGATATTGTTAAGAGTAGCCATAACCATTCCTACAATTAAGAAAATAAAAGTTTTCTTACGACATTCTCATAATAAATCACGAGTGGATTGTTTTTTTTTGCATTACGTTCAAATAGTTCATCCAGTACTTAGGCAGGGGGCGATCGCATCATGTCAATAAGTAAAGTATATTCTCAATACAGTTAAAAATAATGTCATTAACTCTTACTTATTGCGAAAAATTTAGGCGTAGGCGTAGCCCGTCGTAGACATCGCTTTGGGGCTTAAAAAATAATCAAACGCGAAATATTGATTTTTTCGTTGGTTCTTAACCTTCGTTGTGATCAAGAGTAATTTAGATGCGTTTACCCTGAGTATTTAGGGAGACAGCGCTTTCTTTGATAACCACAATGATATGGTTAAATTGGCGCACCGTTGTCATTTTTATTTGTGGTAGTAAGCATTGCAACGGTGCTAGTATCTCGAACATGGGCTGTATATAGCTTTTGAGTTATCGTTCAAAGAAGACAATAACTCTACTGCATTAGCTCTATCTCTTCATCATCTTTTTTGGCTGAAGGTATTGCCTATGAAAGGTTTTAGGAGAATTTTTCCCAGGATTGGGCAACTAATTGGCTCAACCAGCGACGTTGTTGCTGATCCAATAGTGGATCATCTGCTAGCAACTGAGCGGTTAATTCTTCCAAAGATTGACCCTGAGCGCGGACTATTTTGATTACTCCAGCGATCGCACTGGCAACTAGTTCTTCATCAATGGGCTTTTGTCGGAGGGCAACAATTTCCTGGGGACTGTCTGGAATGGGATAATTCATGGTGTGGGTTTAGAGAAATACAAAATGAACAATAAATTTGACAAACTCTTAAAATTTCTTCACTGAATCTTTACCAAACTAATAGGGCGGAGTGTACCTTACTTTGCGCCTTCATAAAATCTGTTTTAGTGAGTAGATTGATCGGATATGTCAGGATAAAGATGAGAGAAATCCTTTATTTAGAAGTTCCAACTCCAGATATAGCAACTGTGCGTAACTGGTTACAAACAGACTTTGAACCCGGAAATGCAGAAAAAGTACTTACCTCGGAAGGCTTTCGCCTCAAAATCTCCACTGCAACTGCTACCGGGGCTATTTCCAAAAACTTACCTGCGGAACTTTCGGTATTTGTCTGGTCGGTGCAACGAACTACCTATCTGAAAGTGTTTCGTTGGGCAGAACAGCCCTTTCCTAAAGAGGAGCAAATTCTGCAACGGCTGACCAAGGAAATCAGAAGCCGATTTCCGTGTCATTACCCAGAACCGCCAGCGATTGATTTATCCCAGCAATCGATTTTTGCCGCACTAGCCTCTGTTTACCCCCTGACGGTCAAATATTTTCAAAAAATGCCCAACGGGGAATATGACCTAATACGTGCCTACTGGTGGGAACAACGATGGCGCGAAGGGGTACGGAATCCGCAGCAGCCGCGTCAAGTAGTGTTTTCGCAGGGGAACAGGGGAGCAGGGAGCAGGGAGCAGGGGAGCAGGGGGGAAACAACCAATGCCCCATGCCCTATGCCCCATGCCCAGTACGACATCATCTATATCGGTGGGGCACTAGGGGCGATTCATGCAGCACTGATGGCAAAACTCGGATATAAAGTCTTGCTGATTGAACGAATGCCCTTTGGGAGGATGAACCGAGAATGGAATATTTCCCGCGATGAGATTCAAAGCTTGGTTAACCTGGGTTTAGTTACCCCCGCTGAGTTAGAAACCATCATTGCCAGGGAATACAAAGACGGATTCAATAAGTTTTTTGATGCTAATAATCCAGCCAAACTGCGATCGCCTGTTCTCCATACACCCACAGTCCTAAATTTAGGCTTAGATTCCGAAAAATGGCTGCAAATGTGTGGGCAAAAATTGCAAGCGGCAGGTGGTGATATTTGGGATGAAACAGAGTTTATCCGTGCAGATATTGATATATCACAAGTTCTTTTGCAAGTCAAGCACTTACCAAGTCAGATTGAGAAGCAAGTAAGTGGACGACTGCTAATAGATGCAATGGGAACTGCGTCGCCCATCGCTTGGCAATTAAATGGGGGTCGGGCTTTTGATAGTGTATGTCCGACAGTGGGAGCGGCAATTGAGAGCGGATTTGAGCCAGGAGTATGGGATTCCCAATATGGAGACGTTCTTTACAGTCATGGGGATATTTCGCGGGGAAGGCAGTTGATTTGGGAACTGTTTCCGGGAGCAGATGAAGAACTGACAATTTATTTATTTCATTACCACGAAGTCAACGCTGAAAATCCCGGTTCCTTGCTAGAAATGTACGAGGACTTTTTCACGATTTTGCCAGAGTATCGTAGGTGCGACATGGACAAATTGGTGTGGAAAAAGCCGACCTTTGGGTATATACCGGGGCATTTTAGTGTGGGAAGTCGCGATCGCACAGTTGCCTTTGATCGATTGATTGCCATCGGTGATGCCGCATCACTCCAGTCTCCCCTCGTTTTCACCGGTTTTGGTTCCCTAGTTCGCAACTTAGAGCGCTTAACAACGTTGTTAGATACTGCCCTCAAACATGATCTGTTGAGTTTCCGACACTTAAACCAAATTCGCGCCTACCAAAGCAACGTTTCAGTGACTTGGCTATTTTCCAAAGGGATGATGGTGCCCACAGGTAAGTTTTTACCCCCGCAACGAATTAACTCCATGCTCAATACCTTTTTTGGGCTGTTAGCAGATGAACCTTTAGAGGTGGCAGATAACTTCATCAAAGATCGGTGTGATTGGTTAACCTTTAACCGCCTAGCACTCAAAGCAGCTAGTAAAAATCCTGCCTTGCTTTTATGGATTTGGGAACTGGCTGGGCCAAGGGATTTGCTCAGATGGCTTGGTAGTTATTTCAACTTCGGTCGTCATGCCCTGATTAGTGCTTTGCTGAGTCCGTGGTTTGGGCGCTTCTTGAGTCGGATAGGTTTTTGGCTGGAACCCCGGAATCCGGGATTATGGCTGTGGCTGTTGGCGATTAATTATGCGATCGCCACAGGCAAACCGCGATCGCGCGATCAAGTAGCAAAAATTAACCCAGAAGCCATAATTCCCAAGTCAGAAGCAAGAATTAGTCATTAGTCATTAGTCATTGGTCATTGGTCATTAATCCTTAACAAAGGACAAAGGACAAATGACTAATGACAACTAACTATTGACTCTTGGGGCGGAAATTTGGCAATTCCACAGATGCCAATGACTTACGCCCCTTGGGTGGACGCTGGGGATAAACCACCGGTGAAGGTGAATTAGCATCATTGGTGTTATCACCTGATAACTCTGAGGACAATTGTGAAACTTCTAACCAGTAGTCTTCACTTTCTTCAACAAGCGTCTCGGTGTGAGGTGAAGTAGAGGAAACTAGTAAGTTATCGTCTGGTGAGAGTACAGAATCTGTCATCTCAGAAGTGGAGGTAGTTGCCGGAGAACTAATTTCTGCTTCCAACTGCTCCTCATCGTCTTCTAAGATTGTTGTTAAAGTCTCCCAAATAGGCAGATTACTATCCACATCCGTTTTCACAACAGGCGGTGGTGATGCTGGTGCTGGCTGAGAGGTAAAAAACATTTGGATTAGACTATCTAATTGCTGATCTAAATTTGATAAACCCAAAGGTGAAACAACTTCCGTTATATCTGGGGAATCGTCAATTTCTGGAGATGGTTCGGGTTGTGTTGGTGTTGGCGTGTCTTTCTTAACTGTCCAGTTCCAAGAAGATGATGGCATCGGAGTCGGTTCATTTTCTTGGAATGGGAGTGGTGTTGAGGGTTCACCCCAAGAATTATCTAGATTATCAGTCAATGATTCTGGTTCTGCTGACCAGGGTTGAATTGGCTGGACGTTAGGAAATAAAGACCGAGCTTTTCTAGAGAATCTTCCTTGTGGACTAGTTATGTCTTTAGGATGTTTAGCAGTATCGTCTAGGGAGTCACAGCCGGGAACCGATGTATCTAGACATTTTTCCAAAGCTGCTTTGAATTGCAAGGTCTGGCGTTGTTGTCGCATAAGTCTAGTACGTAACTCCCGACAAGCAGTTTCTGATTGCAATAGCTGCTGGGACTGTTCGGTGTTATTAGTGTGTAGCAGCGTACATTCTCGCTCTAACTGGGCAAGGCGTTGTTGGCTAATTTGTAACTGTGCTTTATAACTATCAATAAAAAGTTCCTGGCGTTGAACAGTTTGTACAGCAGTTTCTAATTGTTGAAATAGGGACTTTGTTTGTTCTTGAGCCGCAGCCAATTCCTGAATATGTTGGTTGAGCATCGACTCACTAACGCTGGAGCGCGTTTTCTGCCACTGCAAAACCTTTTCAGATTCAGCAAGGTTGTCTTTTAGCTGCTCCACTTCTTTATACAAATTATTATTAGCTGCACGCAATTCTTCGTTCAATGCCAGCAGGTTCTGAAACTCTGAGTCAATGAGTGCTTGTTTGCCGCTTTCCGGCTCTGCAACCCAGTCATGCTGGGTGGTATCTTGGGCAAATTGTGTATCTTCAGCTGGCATGAGGAGTGGCAGTTTTCTAACTGCCATATTGTCATTAGGCACAACTGAGTAAAAGGGGCAACTCGCCTGCTCTGATTGTGGCGAATTAGCAGAATTTAGGGATTCGATCACAGCCCCCTTGTTTGAGGTGTCAGCTTCATTCATCACTCTTGACCCACCTGCCTAAAAATATTCAGCATTGCTGGCATTAGCATTGCTTATCAATTAACTGTGTCTAATCAGGGTTTGCTCTAAAAGCTAAGTTTAACTCTCTCCAAGCACCAACAATTAATCATCAATTGGTGTTCCCTATTCTGGATCTAGACTGATGCCGTTATAACACTATGATCCTCTGTTACGTCAAGAAGCTCCAGTGTCAGGGCTATTTCATTCTCATCTAGCCCGCCTCAGAATAAATTCTGAGTCTAATAGCGAAAGTCGTCTAAAGACGACTGAGACTCATGTTAAAGTCCGTTTTAACGGACTTTAGCTATTAGCCTGGAACTTTATTTAGTTTTGGGCGGTTTATGCCTAGAATGAAATAGCCCTGGCTCCGGTGTACACAGAAGTCTAATGCCTTTTGATTGTTTCCTATTACCTCTCTTAATCCTTCATTGCAAAGGCTACTGTGTACACACAAATCTTTTAAAGTTACTGCGTAACGTAGGGTAAATTAATTTTTGCGAGTCGATACAACTAAGGTGTGAGTCGATACAACTAAGGTGCGAGTCGATACAACTAAGGTGCGAGTCGATACAACTAAGGTGCGAGTCGATACAACTAAGGTGCGAGTCGATGCAACTAAGGTGCGAGTCGATGCAACTAAGGTGCGAGTCGATGCAACTAAGGTGCGAGTCGATGCAACTAAGGTGCGAGTCGATGCAACTAAGGTGCGAG